>Ga0308159_1000211_pt1 | contig 182533 bp, 167 predicted proteins | sample PhyCR1_FD_201040 | JGI IMG/M metagenome (GOLD analysis project Ga0308159, IMG submission 201040) | Phyllosphere microbial communities from UC Gill Tract Community Farm, Albany, California, United States - DLSLC.R1 | ecosystem: Host-associated > Plants > Phyllosphere > Unclassified | place...
AAGGTTTCGGATTTATCACTCCATCTAATGGCGATGCCGAAATTTTTGTTCATGCTTCAGGCTTAATCGACAACATTCGCGAGAATGATACCGTAAACTACGATGTAGAAGAAGGTAGAAAAGGCCTTAACGCGGTAAATGTAAAAGTAGCTTAATAAAACTCGAACACATAAATCGTTAAAAAGTCCCGATAAAAATCGGGACTTTTTTTATGCCCTGGATTTTTTCAATTATGAGCTGAATCGGGTAGGTTTGCAGTCCTCCTTAACATAGGGCTTAAGGGATTCTAATATTATCAGTAACAACGTTTAATAAAACTCCTTAAGGAGCACTTGATGGTATCCTGTAGTTTGTGCATTATGGATAGGTAGTAACGGATCAACCATTTTCAATTCTACGATAATGCAATCAGCTAACAAAAGATCGACTCCAAACTTAACATTAATAGCTCATCTTCAACGGGTGACATTGCTTGTTTTTAACTTGGTAGCCTTGCTTTTCTACTTCTTGCTTAAGCATTTTTCAGGTACGCACAGGTAAGGTTAGGGCCTTGATGCTCGCGCACGCAAATGATATCGCTAAGATATCGTGGACCAGGGTTTTATTTTGTTAAAGGGATAAATACTGATAGTTTATACCGTTCGAGTTTATTCATCTTTATCAGGTAATTAATTCAAAAATCAATATGATCAAAGATTTACCATCAAGGATGCTATAATAAATAAAAGATCTGCGGGATTTTTTATTCCTTCTTGATCATGGGGGATAAGGTTTTATTGACTTTTAGGTTAACACTGTTCCTTCCATTAAATTTTTCAACTTCAGGTAATTCTTTCAATTTCTTTCGTTTCTGACTTAGAATGTTTCTAAATAAATGTTTTATCCCCCTTTTGTCATAATCGTTTATAAATTAAACTCATAATTAGATACTTTTGCAAGAAATTTAGATATAAATCCTAATCAAATGAGTGGTTTCGGAAATGCTCTTTCTTCATCAATAGGAAAGAAATTCATTATGGGTATTACAGGTATATTCCTGATACTCTTTTTAATTGTACACTGCGGTATTAACGCATTAATTTTTATTAACGATGGTGGTTTAACCTTCAACGTTGGTGCTCACTTTATGGCATCCAACTGGATTATCAGAGCTGGTGAAATCGTTTTGTTCATCGGTTTATTAGTGCATATTTTCCAGGCTTTAAGGTTAACATTGGAAAATCGTAAAGCAAGGCCTATCAGATATGCTGTAAATGACGGTCAGGCAAATAGTAAATGGTATAGCCGTTCTATGGGCTTATTGGGCACCTTATTACTGATCTTCTTAGTGGTTCACCTGAAAGATTTTTGGGTAGTTTCCCGTTTTACAGGCATCCCGACAGTTGATGCAAATGGCCATGAGGATTTGTATGCAGTGATGAAAGAAAAATTTCAGGATCCGGTACGCGTAGTTATTTACATTCTATCTATGTTTTCTCTGTGCTATCACTTATTGCATGGTTTCGCTTCGGCTTTCCAAACAATGGGTTGGAATCACTCGAAATATAACGGTATCATTAAAGGCGCTAGTGTTTGGTATTCGATCATCATTTCAATTTTGTTCGCATTGATGCCAATTGCAGTTTATACCGGTTTAATTAATTAGTTTTTAGCACAAAAGAGATATGTCAGATATCAATTCAAATATACCAGAAGGCGAATTAACCAATAAATGGACAAAATTTAAGTCTTCTGTGCCGTTGGTTAATCCATCGAACAAAAGAACTATTGAAATAATTATTGTTGGTTCAGGTTTAGCAGGCGCTTCGGCTGCAGCTACACTGGCCGAAATGGGTTATAAGGTTAAATGTTTTTGTTTCCAGGATTCACCACGTCGGGCGCATTCTATTGCTGCACAGGGTGGAATCAACGCGGCAAAAAATTATCAGAACGATGGCGATAGTACTTATCGTTTATTCTACGATACGATTAAAGGTGGTGATTATCGTTCCCGTGAAGCCAATGTGCATCGTTTGGCTGAGGTAAGTGTAAATATTATCGATCAATGTGTTGCCCAAGGTGTGCCTTTAGCGCGTGAGTACGGTGGCTTATTGGATAACCGTTCATTTGGTGGTACACAAGTGCAGCGTACATTCTATGCTGCAGGTCAAACTGGTCAGCAGTTATTATTGGGTGCTTATTCAGCTTTAGAACGCCAGATTGGTATGGGTAAAGTGGAAATGTATACCCGTCATGAAATGCTTGAAGTGGTAAAAATTGATGGCAAAGCCCGTGGTATTATCGCCCGTAATTTAATCACTGGTGAAATCGAACGTCATTTCGGTCATGCAGTGGTATTAGGAACAGGTGGTTATGGAAACGTATTCTATCTTTCTACTAATGCAATGGGAAGTAATGTTACTGCTGCGTGGAAAGCGCATAAACAAGGTGCTTACTTTGCAAATCCTTGCTATACTCAAATTCACCCTACATGTATCCCGGTTTCTGGTGATCATCAGTCTAAATTGACCCTGATGTCTGAGTCGTTACGTAACGATGGACGGATCTGGGTACCTAAAAAGAAAGGTGACGATCGTAAAGCTTCAGAAATTCCTGAAGATGAAAGAGATTACTATCTGGAGCGTCGTTACCCTGCTTTTGGTAACCTTGTTCCACGTGATGTGGCATCTCGCGCAGCGAAAGAGCGTTGTGATGCTGGTTATGGTGTAGGTAAGTCTAAATTGGCTGTTTATCTTGATTTCAAAGCAAATACAGAACGTTATGGTAAGATAGAGGCTTCTAAATCCGGTAATCATAATCCTGATAAGGAAACCTGTATGCGCCTGGGTACAGAAGTGATCAAAGCAAAATACGGTAACCTTTTTGATATGTATGCGCAGATTACCGGAGAAAATCCATACGAAACACCAATGCGTATCTATCCTGCGGTTCACTATACAATGGGTGGGTTATGGGTAGATTATAACTTAATGACCAGCGTGGAAGGTTTATATTGTACTGGTGAGGCTAATTTTTCTGATCACGGGGCTAACCGTTTAGGTGCATCGGCTTTAATGCAGGGCTTAGCGGATGGTTACTTCGTTTTACCATATACCATTGGTGCTTATTTATCAAAAGAGATTTCTGTAAAAGCAATTTCTACTGATCACCCGGCGTTTGTTGAGGCTGAAGAAAGAGCAAAAGGGATTTTAAATACTTTGGTTAATATTAAAGGAACAAAATCTGTAGATCATTTCCACAAACGTCTAGGCCACATTATGTGGGAAAAATGTGGTATGGCTCGTAGCGAAAAAGGTTTAAAGGAAGCTATCGAAGAGATCAGGGCATTGCGTGCTGAATTCTGGAGTAATGTTCGTGTACCGGGATCTGCTGATGAATTGAATACGGAACTGGAAAAAGCGGGTCGTGTTGCAGATTTCATCGAACTGGGTGAACTGATGTGTATTGATGCATTAAACCGTAATGAAAGTTGTGGTGGTCACTTCCGTGAAGAATACCAAACTGAAGAAGGTGAAGCTTTACGTGATGATGAAAATTACGCATACGTAGCAGCCTGGGAATTTAAAGAAGGTGTAAAATTCGAACTTCACAAAGAAGAACTGAAGTTTGAAAATATTAAAGTAGCACAAAGAAGTTATAAATAGATGTGAGAGGGTAGATATGAGAAACTAGATAGGAGATATGAAATAAGGCGTTTGCCTAATTTATCAGTCTCACATCACAATTCTCACATCTCAAATCTAATGTCCAAATCTCAATATCATGAGTACAGGAAATATGAACTTAACGCTAAAAGTTTGGCGTCAAAAAAATAATAAAACCGAAGGTGCTTTGGTTGATTATAAATTAGCCGATATCTCTCCAGATATGTCTTTCCTGGAGATGTTCGATGTTTTGAACGAAGACTTAATCACTAAAGGTGAAGAGCCGGTAGTATTTGATCACGATTGCCGTGAAGGGATTTGCGGAATGTGTTCCATGTTTATTAATGGTCGTCCACATGGCCCGAAAGACCTGGTTACAACCTGCCAGTTACACATGCGTTCATTCAAAGATGGTGATACCATTGTTGTTGAGCCCTGGAGAGCAGCGGCTTTCCCTGTAGTGAAAGATTTAACGGTTGATCGTTCTGCATTTGACAGGATTATTGCAGCAGGAGGATTTATCTCGGTAAACACAGGTAATGCGCAAGACGCTAACAGTTTGCCTATTCCAAAAATGCAGGCAGATGCAGCTTTCGAAGCAGCAGCTTGTATTGGTTGTGGTGCTTGTGTGGCAACTTGTAAAAATGCATCTGCAATGTTATTTGCTTCAGCTAAAATTTCACAATTGGCCCGGTTACCTCAAGGCCAGCCAGAGCGTTATCGTCGTGTACAAAGCATGGTAGCGCAAATGGATGCAGAAGGTTTCGGTAACTGCACCAATACCGGTGCTTGCGAAGCTGAATGTCCTAAAGGGATTTCCTTAGAAAACATTGCGCTTATGAATCGTGATTTCGCCAGTGCGAAATTCATTTCAGAAGAAGCCCTTTAAAAATATACTGTGCATTCGGCTTAACAGCTGAATCTTGAGCCTCAGACCTAGTTTGGGGCTTTTTAGTATTTAAAAAATAGCTGCACAGTTATTTCGAATCTTAATACATTGAAGATCTGTAATAAATTGGTATATGGAAACGTTACTAATGTAGTTTTCATATACTGAAACGTATAAGTATCACTTGAATCAAAACTTTTAAAATCAAACGCTAACAAAATATAAGTTGCTCATCTGAAAGTATTCTTATGTTAGCATATCAAAAATTTCTTTCTTTAAAATAATATTTTGTAAAATTTGCATATACATTAAATAATTTATAAATTTAATCTTCCGAGACAGGAGAGAAAACATAAAACCCCGGCTATTTTTTAGCAGGGGTTTTGTGGTTTATAAGTTTGAGTTTGTTAATTTTCCTAATATGTTTAGCTCAGTGTAAAGTTGATAGCCATTTGATATTTTGTTGTGACTGGTTGTCCGTTGTTAAGACCTGGATTCCATCTTGGCAAGGATTTTACTACGCGTATGGCTTCATTATCTGTTTCAGCTGAAAGCCCTTTCATTACTTCAATATCAGTTAATGTACCATCTTTCTGCACATTGAAGGAAACGTAAACTTTTCCCTCTATTCCATCCTTTTTAGCTTTAGCCGGATATTTCAAATTCTTCATTAAATAAGCATACATTTTGTTTTGCCCTCCCGGATATTCCGGGTACCTATGCATTGGCTTAAGGTTTGCTTTTTTGTCAGTACTTTTATTATTCAGGTTAAAGTTTACATTAATATTGTACCTTACTCTAACTGGTTGACCACTTGCTATGCCAGGCTCCCACTTAGGAGATTTCTCCAATACACGCTTCGCTTCAGCATCAGTTTCTTTGCTCAATCCTCGGGTGATTCGCACATCAGTTAGTTTACCATCTATTTCTACTATAAAAGATGCAAATACTTTTCCCTCAGTTTTGTTTTTTACCGCGATTTCTGGATATTTTATTTCATTGCTTAAGAATTTATAAAAATTAGCAATACCCCCTGGATAAACAGGTTGTTTTTCTAAAGATGTAAAGTCATAAACTTTTTGTGCCTGTGCTGAAATACTAAGCAAGGCAATGCCTATTAGGGCTAAAAATAGCTTTCTCATAATGATGTTTTTTAGATGTAAAGATTAATTAATTCTTTTCTGGAGTCGGCGAATTACCTTTGGTAGTAATAATAATTACGCCGTTTTTACCTTTTTCTTTATAGCGGGAGGTCGCTGCTGTATCTTTTAACACGGTAACTGATTCAATCAGACCCGGATCTATTGCGTCTGCGTTTTCCATTTCTTTTCCATCTATAATATATAGTGGCTTGGCTTTTGGATCAGAATCTTTTTGAAGTAAGTTCCGCTTTAGAATTGATGATTTTCTGTTTGGCTCAAACCTCAAGCCTGTTATCATACCGGTAAGATTTGATGTGTTAGTGTCTATTTTTGAGTTGTAGTTTCGTGGTGAGGCATTTTTCGTTTCAATTTCAATTACACCGTTGATGCCGTCTGCGCCATACTTTCCGACAGCAGCACTATCTTTAATAATATTTATCGAAGCAATATTTTCAGGGCTAACCACCTTTGCAGCCGCTAAGCCTCTTAAATATTGCTTATTTCCATCAATAACAATTAACGGGTCAGCTTTTTTTTGGAAATTAGCTTGTCCAAGTGTGGATTCGGGTGTTTTAACCGTATCTGTTTTTTGCGCTTTGGTATGCAGGGCGAAAGCCAATGCAACTACCATCAATAATATCTTTCTCATATTTTTAATTTATTTAGAACCTTTTCCCCATCTCATCAAATATTGATTTTTTTTCAATTGTTAATTCAGCCTTTTCAGGATTTCTGAACAGATTACTCTTTGCCTTTTTGGTATTAATGAGCAATACGCCATTTCTTGCCTGTGAACCGTACAGGCTGGTTGCTGAAATATCTTTTAATATGCTTACAGATTCAATATCATTTGGATTGATCGTATTTAAAATTTTATTATCAGTTGCCTTTACACCGTCGATAAATAAGAGGCCGTTGAAACTGCTCAAATCTGCTGAGGATTTGGACGGGCGTAAATTTATCTTTTCAGGTTGATCGGTTTTAGGTCTTTCTTTGGCGGGTGTTAAATTAAAGTTCACATTAAGATTATACTTTACCCTTACTGGCCTGCCTTCTGCAATTCCTGGATTCCATTTAGGTGAACTTGTGAGCACCCTGATTGCCTCTTCATCTGTTCCGCTGCCCAAACCTCTGGTTACCTGAATGTCTGATAGCTGTCCATCCTTTTCTACAATAAAGCTTAAGAACACTTTTCCGCTCACCTTGTTATCAACAGCCATTTTTGGATATTTGATGCTTTTACCTAAATATTCATAGAATTTGGTAATTCCACCCGGATATTCTGGTTGTTTTTCAATGGAAACAAAATCAAATACTTTTTCAGCTTCTCCGCTATTTTCAATATTTAAATGAGGTGTCAAATAGCCGATCACCGTAATAGCTGACAGTGGCTGATAACCCTGTAATGCTAAAGCTTTTGTAGTTTTTGTTCTGGTTTCTTGATTTGAAAGTTTAAATCCTACTTTTAAAGTGTATTTCCCATTCGGTAAATCTTTGAAACCTTTGTAGGATAACAGCGCTTTCATTACTTCTTCATCACATCCATCGCCCAGGTCTAAAACCGTACTTACATTTCTTATCTTATTGTTTTGAAGGGTGAATTTGATCTGCGTAGTTCCTTGTACATTATTCTTTTGAGCTTCGGAAGGATAAGTTATTGAACGCCCCATAAAACGATAGAAAGCACTCCAGTTGCCTTTAAGTTTATCGGTAGAGGGGCTGATGATACTTTTAGAGGACTCTTTAATAATCAAATCATTCTTTGTCATCATGTCTTGCACCATTTCTATAGGCTTTTCCAAGGCAATCTGATCCGAAAGGGCCGTCAGCTTTTCGTTTTTCCGGATGGTTGCAGAAGAGAAGACGATTAAAATTGCAAATAGTGGAATGAATATGCCATATTTCAAAACTGCTGTCTTTTTCGATTTTTCTTTCTGCAACATGTAAATTCTTTTTTTGATCAGCGATTTATCGAAAAAGCCATTTGTTAGACGATTCGGAGCAATGCCGAACGATTGACTCAAAATTAACATGGCATATTCAGTCTTATCGCCCTGATATTCTGCAGCAAGCTGATCTGCTAAAAATTCATGAATATTCTTGATTGATTTTTTATATAAGTATATGACTGGATTAATCCAGGTCAAAATTCCCAATACCTCGAAAAATAGAATATCAAATGTATGCCATTGTTTAATGTGTGCGTTTTCATGCACATCAATTACGTTTGCTAATGGCAGGTCTTGATCTATAACTTTCTGACTAAAGAATGAAAATGCTGATCCGGATTTTGCCGAATTAATTAAAGCTTTAACAGCAATTAAGTTGAACACCAACCTCCCCAGAAAGAATAAAACACCAACGCAATAGATCAGCACAAAGGCATTTGCCCAGCTTAAGACAGATTTTTCATCTGTGACTATTGAAGCCTGTTGTAAAACAGTATCCCAATTAACTGAGGTGTAAACTTTTTTAGCGGCCTGTTGCTCTGTTATCCACTCGAGTCGGATAAAGGGTATGCTTGCAGACAGTAGGCCCGCAGACACTAAGTAAATTCGGTTCAGTATGAAATAGGTTTCCTTATCTAATAGTAATTTATAGAAAGCATAAAATACAATCAGATAAAGATTCACCTGTAGGAGGTAGTGGGCAAAACTCATTTTGGACTCCTTTTAATGTTATTGATCATTTTTAAAATTTCATCGACATCACTTAAATCCAGTTTTTCCTCTTTAACGAAAAAAGAAAACATACTTTCAACTGAATTTTCGAAGTAATTCCCAAGAAGCTTCTCTGTTGCGTGGCGTTTGTATTCTTCTTTGCTGATTAAAGGATAGTACTGATGCGCTTTTCCGAAAGCTTCATGGCCAATGAAGCCTTTGGTTTCCAAAATACGAATGATTGTTGAAACTGTATTGTAAGCAGGTTTAGGGATTGGTAACTCATCTATAACATCTTTAACAAATGCTTTTTCCAATTGCCACAATACCTGCATGATCTGTTCCTCGGCTTTGGTTAAATCTTTAATTTCCATCATAATCTCAAATAAAAAAGAAGTCAACGAATGGCTGACATGATTAAAGTTATAACTAATTATTTAGTTATGCAAGTGAAATTTGAAAATAAATAGATTTGCTTCTAAACCACTAGATGGTAATCAGTTGGTTTTTGATTGCGTAAACCACTAAGCCTGTGCGGGATTTGATATTTAATTTAGCAAAAAGGGATTCCCGGTAATTGTCTACCGTACGCGGACTAACATTCATCAGGTCTGCGATTTCTCTGTAGGTGAGTTCGCTGCTGCAATGCTGTAGAAAGGTTAATTCCCGGGCACTGAAAACGGGCTTGCTATCGCCATCTTTAAGGGCCACCAGTAACCGACCGGAAACTAAATCATTCACATAAAAGCCTTTATCAACGATTGCCTTAATGGCTGTCAGGAGATCGCTCGGTGTGGATTCCTTTAACATGTAGCCACCAGCTCCGGCTTTTAACATGCCGATTATCGCTTTTTCATCCTCCAGCATGCTTAATGCCATTATATTAACATTTGGATAATGTTCTTTTGTCCATTTTGTAGAGGCAAAGCCATCCATTATGGGCATACTAATATCCATTAAAATTAATTGTACATCAGGATGGTGCTTAATTTTATGCTGTAAATCCAGGCCATTATTTCCCTCGAATAGAATTTCGATTTCATCAAACTCATCCAGTAAACTCGCTAACCCGGAACGGAAAAGGGTATGGTCATCAACGATAGCAATAGAGATAGATGGAGCGGGCATGATTTTAAGGATAAGGGATTTCGATTAATATAATTGTACCGTTATTTGCTGACGAATTTAATACTAATTTTCCATTGATCATTTCTATTCTTTTATAGATGGAATTTAATCCCATTCCAGCTTTGGATAGGGTGGCCTGTTCGGGATCGAAGCCAATGCCATTCTCTTTAATGCTAAAATGAAGCACTTTTTCCAAATAGAATGCATCGAAAGTTATTGCCGTAGCGTTGGCATGTTTAATAATATTGTTAATGATTTCCTGTAAAAGACGAAGAATAATAAGGTCTTTATCAGGAGATCTTTCGGTTAGATCAATTAGACCATTATTGTTCTCTATTTCGTAAGTACCTGCTTTATTTAACCAACTTACTTCCTGATCCAGTGCATATCCAATTCCATTCTCTACAACCTGTTCGCCATGTAAAAGCTTTGCCAGTTCCCGAATCTCTTTGATCGATTTATTGATCAGCGTTAGCGAATTACCGATTTTCTTTTCGGCCTTATCACTGTCAGTTAAATTGACAGAATTTAGTGTCAGGGTGGTTAAACTAAGCAGTTGACCAATGTTATCGTGCAGTTCGGTGGCAATTGTTTGCATGGTTTGATCTTGCACTTCTATCCGCGCCTGCAAAATTTCTGATTCGAACTTTTGCTGCATGTGCTCTTTTTCTAAGCTATGATTTTTCTTATGCCTTGCGTATGACCTGATGTAAATGATCAGCGAAAGCGGCATCAATAAAAATATAAGTGTCGTTATTGCAATTAAGATTGCAATCTGCGTTGTTTGGCTCTGCATATATAGCTGTAAATCCAATTACTGTATAGTATCGCATTGGTAATATAATAGATAAATAAGCGAAGCGGAACATGTTCAAATACATTTACGGTAAAAATGCCATAAGTAAGATTAGTTGCCGTGCTTCCGAAATAATAAAATAATACGCCGTTCACCCACCAGAATTCCGGATGATACTTAAGGTCCAGCGTTTCTTCATCATTTAAAAGCTTGTAATAATAGTAGAGGCAATACAGTACAAATATGACTGACATGACGTTTACCGTTTGATCGTTAGATATATCGTTATAGTAATGAATTCCGTTTCTGAAGGTAAAAATGATAAAGGTGAGGTAGCAGATACCAAGGCCAGTAAAAACTATTGGCCTTGGATTCATATATTTTTTGAGACAGTAATACATACCATAAGAGATGAATGTAATCTCGAATATTAAAAAAGTATTATATATCCATAAATTGTGTTTATGCTGCTGCGCCAGGTAGCCTCCTGCCGTTTCGGTCGACAAGGCTATAAATAGATATACGATATTAACTTTCCAGAAAATATTATGGTCTTTTAGTAGCAGAAGTAATGCTACTATGAGACTGACAACTTCTCCAATAATAATCGGGTTGAAAAGATTCATATACTATAATTCCGCGCCATCACATACTGAAGGACAAAGCGCACCCCTGTTTTCAATATCACTGAGATCATCTTCATGCGCTGCGGTAGTAGCGCCAAGTTGATTGGTTTTTCCAGCAGCAAAGGTTGGAACAAGGAGAACGGTATTACGGCCTTTATGGGCTTCCGGTATACCGGTTAAACCATCAGCAAGATACTTGGCAAAGTATATTCTTAAACCATCATGATTGCCCTCTTTAATCTTTTCGGCCATTTGTAAAATTTGTGCTGCCGGAAACCAGACTGCCTTGGTATAAGATTGGGCATTTGCACGAGACGCATCAACGCCATACGCTTCGACCATTTCGCGCGCTATAGTAGGATCAATAGGGTCGAATTCATTTAAATTTTTCATAAAATTATTAAGACGGTTTATTCGCCTAAAGTCGGGATTTAGATGTTAACAGGCAATAGGGATTTAGATTTTGAGTACCGTAAAAACACCTTTTTATTTAGGGTAATTTGTGCTACTCATAAATCGGTAGGTCATCATACATTTGAATTATAGAAATCAACTATAATAAATGCCGATATGATCAATAATATTTCAGTTCAGGAAAATACAGGTTTGATCACTGATCGGGAAGTGGAGATTGTACGTCTTTTATCAAAAGGTTATAACAGTAAAGAAATAGGTGATATGCTGTTTATCAGCGAACATACCGTAAATACCCATCGAAGAAATATGGTAAGAAAACTTGATTTACGCAATTCTTATCAGCTCATTGTATGGGCCTTCAAACAAAGAATTTTGTCCTTTTAAGGAATAACGCTCATCTCTCACTAAACAGCAAAGCCTGCCTTTTGATCAGAAATTATCAAAAAAGCAGGCTTTTGTTTTGTTTTAAAAATTATTTATGGTCTTGCGGGTTGTACGGCCGGCAGCTCTTTTCTCGGAATTTGCGCTTTGCGTTGCGAGGTTTGATATACAAAAGATGCAACAATGGTTGCAGATTGTTTCAAATCATCTTCTACCAAACGATCATAAGTATCCATATTACTGTGGTGTGTTCGGGTATTGTAATCAGCAGGATCTTGTATAAATTGAAAACCTGGAATCCCCACGGCATCGAACGCCTGGTGATCCGTGCCCCCGGTATTACTAACCGTTACTGTTGTAGCGCCCAGATCATTAAAAGGTGCAAGCCAATTTTTAAAAATTGGGCCTGCTGCTTCATTTCCCTGCAAATAAATTCCACGGATTTTCCCTGTTCCGTTATCCAAATTATAGTAAGCAGAAATTTTCTTTTGATCTGGCGTTAATACCATGGTCTTAGGATCACCGTAGTGTTTGGCGACATAACCCCTGGATCCGAATAGCCCCTGCTCTTCTGAACTCCAGAGTGCAATTCTAATGGTGCGTTTTGGCTTGAAATCTATGGCTTTTAAAATCCGCATAGCTTCCATCATTACTGCAGACCCTGCGGCGTTATCTGTTGCGCCTGTTGCAGCATGCCATGAATCAAAATGCCCGCCAATCATCACCACTTCTTCTTTTAATTTTCTATCTGTTCCGGGAATTTCTGCAATTACATTATAGCCCTGTGGATCCTGATTGTAGAACGAGGTCTTGATATCTGCTTCTACTTCTACTGGTTTACCCGCCCTCAACAAGCGCAGAATATGAAGGTAGTCTTCAGCTGCAACCTCCAGCTCCGGAGATACAGGCTTGGCATCTAATGCATAAGATGCGCCGTTGCTGGTAAAAAAAGTGCCTTGTCCGCCGCGTGCATAAGTTAAGATTAAGCCAACCTTTTCTTCTAACAGCGCAGCGCTAATTGCAGCCTGAGCCTGGCGTAATTTCATCATTTGTGCCATCCGGTCGGCCATCGGGCCACCGGTTGGACGTTGTCTCCCGGCATTTGTGGCTGGAGTTGCCGCCGCCATTTGTGCTAATGTACTATCTGCATATCTGGAAAAATCTGCTTTCGTTCCACTGGTTAAGGCGGTTCCGCGATCCATCATCACAATTTTGCCAGATAATGTGCCTTTATACTTTGCTAAATCTGCAACGCTGTCTGCTTTTATTAAAACTACTTCAGATCTGATAGGACCATTGGTGCCGGGTGTCCAGGCTTTTGGCGAAGCGATAATGGCGTGGTAAAATGGGAGGGTCGTTGCTGCATAGTATTTATCTATTTGCCAGCCTTTACCAAAAGTGCCCCAGGCTTCAAGATGTGCATTCTTCAAGCCCCAGTCAGTTAGCTGTTTCATCGCCCATTCTTGTGCTTTTTTTAAACCCGGAGAGTTCGATAGGCGGGGGCCTGAAACATCTGTAAGGTTAAAGGCAATGTCCATTGCTTTTGAATTTTCGAGGCCTTCTTTCCTTATCTTTTGTACTATTGTGGGATCAGGAGTGTCTTGGGCAAAACCTGACAGGCAAAGCCCAACAGCGATTGCCGTAGTGGTAAATTTTTTGATCATATTTTTAAGTTGGTTTGATTTAGCTTAAAAATACGTTTTATCGCTTCGCTTATTGATTTACCATGATATTTTTACACATTTTCTTGCAGAAAGTGGAATACCAGAAGCGTGGATTTGGGATAATAAGATTACTATTTAATACTTTTTCTAATTACAATAAAATAGCCTAAAACAAAAAGTACCACAGCATAAATTAAACTGGTGGTTATCTCTTGTGTAAAGATGGGAAAAGCGGAAAGGTCTGTTGCTGATTTACTGCTGTGTAAAACTAAAGTAGGGTGGCTATATGGGATTAGGTAGGCATATTTCCAACCCACATTTGCGGTAATGATTCCCATAATTGTACCAATAAAGCCAATCCCCATTGGTTTTAGGAAATCTCCCCAAAGCAAGCTCAATAGAAATTGAATGGATAGAATTCCGAGTGAGGATAAAAAAAGCTTGGTGTAAAACTTTACCAGTATCAATGACGGATTATATTGATTAAAGCTGTAGTCCGGTACCAGCAGATGCAATAAATGCCCGAAAGCAAAAGTAAGGCTGCCGAATAGGAATAGCGATAAAAAGACCAGGATAACTGCGTAAATGTATTTCGCAGCGTAAATGGAGAATTTATGGAGTGGTTGTGCAAAAAGCGATTTCCAGGTGTCATTTTTATGCTCAATGTTATTAACAGAAAAGGCCATAAAGATAACGTAGAAAGGCAAAATTAAGATTCCCATTACGTTAAGCGCAGCGCTGATGTACCTTAACCAAAGGATCATCGGTGGTTGATGGAGGTTTAAGATTTTTTCTGAGCTGCTGTAAAAACCAAAGGTGATTAATCCACAGATAATGAGCGGCAAAAGGATTGAAGCCCAGAAAGCAAGCGTTTTTCTTGATTTATAAAATTCAGAATAGATGGATATAGATAAAGAGCGCATCTTAGTTTGTTTTGGTAATGTCCAGGAAAAGGTTTTCCAGGTCTTTTCGTTGCTGAGAAAGACTGGTTACGGTAAAGCCATTTTGGATGAGCAATGTATTAATTGCTCCGCTTTCTTTTTGAGAAACGAATGGAACGCTAATTTTTGAATCAGTTTTGCTCACGATTTCATGCCCTTTTTCCTTAATTAATGTCGAAGCTTCCGATAAATTGTTTACTTCAATTTCGAGCAAAGGTTTGTTAAGCAACTGAAGTTCTTGTATAGTCCCCTGAAAAAGCAACTGTCCTTTGTTGATGATTCCAACATGTGTAGCGGTTCTTTCTATTTCGGCTAAAAGATGGCTGGATACTAATATTGTTTTTCGGTGTTTCGTTGTCAATTCAATCATCAGGTTTCTAATCTCGATGATGCCATTTGGATCTAAACCATTTGTTGGTTCATCTAAAAGAAGAAGTTCCGGATCGGAAACTAAGGCCAGGCCAATACCCAGGCGTTGTTTCATTCCCAGCGAATATTTGCTTGATTTTTTATCTGCTGCGTCCGTTAAGCCAACTAAAGCCAACATTTCATCAGCTTTGCTTTTTTTGATGCCGAGAAGCAAGCAACGGTTAATCAGGTTTTCCTTACCGCTAAGGTGACCGTAAATTGCAGGTTGTTCTACCAGAGAACCGATCCGTTTAAGGATGGCGATTCTATTGCTGTTAATTTCTTTCCCGAAGATAAAAACCTGATCGGCAGGTGATTTTAATAAATTAAGCAGGATTTTTATTGTAGTGGTTTTTCCGGCTCCATTCGGACCAAGGAACCCATAAATACTTCCCTTAGGGACTTGTAGAGAAAGATCTTTAACAATGGCCTGCTGACCAAAATTAAAATTCAACCCGACGGTTTCTATTGCGAAACTGCTCATTATTCTATTTGAAAATAGCAGTAGCCTGTTTCACCATAGAAGTAGCGGTTTTAGCTGGTTTTACTACAATCTCAGTTTCATTTTGATTGGTGTTAACGGTGATCGTTAAAATGATCATCATAAAAACTGGTAATAATAAAAGTAAGAATGGCGAGGTATTGGCTAATTTTTTCATAAGAGTGAGTTTAATTTGAGCGGTTGTGAAAGCATCATCAGTAATTACTGTTTGATTGGTGATGTTGATTGCTGATGAATTTTTCATGGTTGTTTTGTTTTGATATTCAAAGAAACTGAAGAAAAGCAAACTGCTAAAATCTATTATACCAAGTGTTCAAGATTCTAGATCAACGGGTAATTTTGGCGTTGGTCGATTAATTTCGGCATTTGGACCGTTCGTAGAAAAAAAAAGCCAGTTGGTAGATTGTGTTGGGTTAAAAAGGAAAGTTTCTTTACTTTGGATGCACAAATCGAAGGATAAATACGATTTGCGATAAGCGAAAAATAATGACAAAAAGCAAAGGCCCTATTATATTGCACGCGTTGTACTGGGCAGTTATATTAATCATCATTACATTAAGTGTTTTTTTCGATTCTGATACCAAAAATTTAAAGCACTTTCTATTATCGCTTGTATTATTTGGAATCATTAATGTTTCGCTTTTTTACATTAATTACCTGATTCTCATTCCTCAGTTTATTAAAAAAAAGAAAAAATACTTTCTTTATATCTTCATTTTCATCATCCTTCTGGGCGCAACGGCATTTATTAAAACTGCAATTGCAGTTTTAAACCCAAAAGAAATGATGGAGTATATGATGGAAGGTAAGCGGAAAACCATCACAGTGGACCAATATTTCTTTGCTCAATTATTTTTATGCGGTTTCTTCCTGGTTTCCAGCTGCCTGATCAAAATTGCAGCAGATTGGTTTGCGAATGAACGCATTCAACGGAATTTAGAGAGTGAACGACGGGAAATGGAACTTCAGTTTTTAAAATCTCAGTTAAATCCGCACTTCCTTTTTAATTCCTTAAACAATATTTATTCATTGGCTTATCAAAAATCAGATAAAACTGCTGATGCCATCATGAAGCTTTCGGAGATTATGCGTTACATGATTTATGAAAGCAATACGCCAACAGTTGCGTTGAGTAAAGAGGTTGATTACCTAACCAATTATATTGAGTTGCAAAAAATCAGATTTAAAGATGGTGCCTATATCGAACTTACTTTAAATGGCGAAATTGATGATCAAAAGATTGTTCCCTTGATGTTAATTTCATTTGTGGAGAACGCCTTCAAGCATGGCGTAGTCAATGATCCGGAACATCCAGTTAAAATAAACATCATTGCCAACCAGAAAATACTTCATTTTAGTGTAATTAATAAGAAGAACAACCAGAATAAAGATGCGCAGGGTGGGGTGGGCCTAACCAATGTAGAAAGAAGATTACAGTTAATTTATCCGGAGAGATATAAATTAAATGTTGTAAATTCGGCTACTCATTACACCTGCGAACTAATGATTGACATTTAATTCGGGAACCAAATAATAACGAATTATATAAAATCATTGATTAAAACTATAAACCTAAAATGAACTTAAACTGTATTGTTGTTGATGATGAGCCATTAGCGCTCGATATTCTGCAGGATTATATTTCTAAAGTACCTTTCTTAAACTTCGTTAAAAGGTGCGAAAACCCAATCGAAGCTTTGCAAATCGTTCAGGCCGGGGGCATTGATCTTGTTTTTCTGGATATTCAGATGCCAGAACTTACCGGAATCCAGTTTTTAAAAATTGCAGGTAATAAATGCCATTACATCTTAACCACTGCTTACCCGCAATATGCTTTGGAAAGCTACGATCTTAATGTTTCTGATTATCTTCTCAAGCCCATTGCCTTTGATCGTTTTTATAAAGCGGTAGAAAAAGTTCATAACCAGTTTAAACCGGTTGAAGCACCGGCAAGTGTTGCACAACCGATTGTTACCCCTGCACCGTTTTCGGCTCCTGCAAACCCTATCCAGGATTATATTTTTGTGAAAACGGAACATAAAATCCAAAAGATTTACTTACACGATATCCTTTTTATTGAAGGATTGAAAGACTATATCTCTATTTTCACGAAAGCTGAACGCGTCATTACGCTTCAGAGTATGAAGAAAATGGAAGAGGCATTGCCGCAAAATCAGTTTATAAGAGTGCACAAATCTTACATTGTAGCAGTAGATAAAATTGAAAGCATTGAACGAAGCAGAATCACCATTAATCAAAAAATTATTCCGGTAGGAGATACCTATCGTGACGAATTCTTCAGGGTTATCGGGAATAAGAATATTTAGTCGTAAGTCTTTAGTCAGTAGTCTAATTCTGCAATTAGTCTTGATACCTGATACCTTTTACTTGATACTTCTTACCTAATACTCAGACCTCGCTACTTTCTTGCCCAAGCACTTTCCTGATTTCAGCTTCCACTTCCATCGTAATCTCATTCGCCGTTTTATCGCCCGGCTCTATAGGTTTTAGTACTGTCCATTTTAGTGCATGACCAGTGGTGAGCGGGAACATGCCGAAGCGAACGATTTTCCAGGAGTTTTCGATGGCAATAGGTACAACCAATGCATTTGGAACGGCCTTTAAGATTGTAGCAATTCCACCGAACTGGAAGGTTTTAACTTTTCCATCTTTTGCTCTGGTACCTTCCGGGAAAATAACAGTACTCCAGTTGTTTTCTTTCATCCGGCGACCCAACTTAATGATTTCAGAAATCGCCTGTTTATTATCTTTCCTGTTGATGTTTGCTCCGCCGCCCAATCTTAAGTTAATAGAAATAGATGGAATGCCTTTGGTGAGCTCTATTTTCGAAATAAACTTTGCACTGTACTTTCTTAAAAACCAGATGAGTGATGGAATATCATACATGCTCTGGTGATTCGCAGCGAAAATAATTGGCCGGTCTGCTGGGAGATTAAACTCGTTTTTAAAGGTAACCGAATTCAGCAAAAATATCTGGCAATAAGTTAGAAAGAAATTAAGCAAATCAACTGAAACCTTATGTGCTTTATAGCCAAAAAACTTATAGCAAACCCACTGTATCGGATGGAAGATGCAAAGCGTTAAAGCGAAGAAAAAATAGAAAACAGGACTTAAAATATATCCTAGAAGCTTGCTCATTTGATTAAAATATTAATGCAGCAAAGGTAATCATTAGATTTCGCCGTTTAAAATCATGAGTTTTACTTTCATAATGGCAGCGACACTTACCGAATCTGTAATCTCGCCACTTAGCACCATTTGGTAAACCGCTTCGAAAGGGAGTTTCTTAATTATGAGTTGTTCTGTTTCTTCGGGCATTGCAATGCCCTGAATCAAATTTGTTGCGAGGTAAATAATATTTAATTCATCGCTCACGGAGTTGGAAAGATGCATGCGTTGAATTTCCTTCCAGTTTTTAGCGCTTAAGCCAGTTTCTTCCAAAAGTTCTCTCCGGGCACTTTCAAGTGGCGCTTCGTGAAATGGCCCGCCGCCCTCCGGAATTTCCCAACTGTAGGCTTTCAATGGAAAACGATATTGACCAACCAGCCAGGTATTTTGTTCTTCATCCAGTGGTAAAATGCCAATAGCAAAATTTTTAAAATGGACTTCTCCATAAATTCCGGCTCCACCGGATGGATTAATTACCTGGTGTTCGGTAACCCTGATCCAATTGTTATCGTATTTAACTTCACTTTCGAGCGTTTTCCAGGGGTTTTGATCTTCCATGATGCAAGATAGTAAATAACATTTTCAGACCATGATGTTACAAAATAAAAGCGGCGTTTTGATCATCAGAACGCCGCTTTTTATTAGAATGAGCCTTCGTCAGGCCGGTTCTCCTGCTGATCGTCTTTCTTCTGTTTTTTCACATTACTAAAAGTTGTTTTTCCAAAGCGATACGAGAAGGTCAGGTTACCCATTGTTCCCTGCATCTGGCGCTCAAAATCCACAATTGTGAAGTCATCTTCAGTGGTCATGCTCCATCTTCTGGTGTTAAATACATCCCTTACATTAAAGCTTAATGAAGCTTTCTTGTTTGGGAAGTCATATTTGGCACCACCATCAATTCCATACATCGCATTGCGCTTCCCTTGCGCCATTACTTCAGGTGCACGGTAATCTCCACGAAGCTGTACGGATACGTTTTTAACTACAGTTAAGTTTGCGGTTAAATTACCATTCCAGCTAAAACCACTGCTGTTGGGAATATTAAATCGTTCATCGCCATCAAACTTAGCCTGGTAAAGGTTTACGTTGGTGGTGAAATTTAAGGCTTTTACTAAGTCAAATCGCCCAATTAATTCTAAGCCGCTGTTAATCTGGCGGGATAAATTCTGAGGGGTTGAAGTAATGATTCCATTAACCGGTGAACTTCTTACCCTTTGAATTACATCATTGGTTTGACGGAAATACAAGCTGGAAGTTAGCGTAACTTTTTTCCAGTATTTGCTATAGCCCAGCTCAAATGAATGTACATCCTCTGGCAATAAGTTCGGATTACCACCTCTATAATTTAATGGATCTGAAACATCCAGGAACGGGTTAGTGTCCCATGGGCGAGGACGGTTCACCCGTCGGGTATAGCTTAATTGAAGTTGATTATCACCTTTTAGTTTCTGGGTTAAAAATACACTCGGGTATAGTCTTTTGTAGTGAATATTTCCTTCACTGGCCGTTAATACATTATTGGTGTAACCCTCTAAATGCGTATCTAAGCGTGCATCTTCTGCCCTTAAACCCAACTGATAACCAAAATCTTTAATCTGATTTTGATAATTTAAATAAAGCGCGTGCACCTGATCCTTACTGTCGAAATTATTAATCAGCTTATTGTTTTCTACGTAAACATTGGTGCTTGTTAAGATCGAATCGGCGTACTGATTGTTATCACCTAAGCGAATCTGACTGCGGTATCCAGCCTCTACCTTACCAGTTTTACCCACCGGGCGGCTATAATCTGCCTGAATATTATAATTAGAATTATTACCTCTATTAAACACTCGTACAAGACTTAAATTTTCATTCATAGGAATGTTATTTCTGTTTGTTGTGGTGGTGCTGTAGTTCTGATCGTTGTTATTGTCACCGTTCGAATAGCCAAAATTAAAAGTCAATTCTTCCTTTGGCTTTTTAAACTTCTGAACATAATCCAAATTTAAATCATAGCTGCTTCCGTAGCCATCATTATTGTTAATCCTGTTGCTTAATAAAACAGGAGTTTGGGCGCGGTTTAATTGTCTGATATCGAGCAATTCATTTCGTTCGCTTTCTCTCGAGTTAAATCCACCTGATAAACTGATTACACTTTTCGGCGCCAGGTAATAATCTAAACCTGCTTTAGCATTATGTCCTTTTTCCAAAGACATCGATCGCGTTACCTGGTTTGCGAAGGCCGTTCTTGAAGAATCAGATTTATAAAAGATATCCTGGTAGCCGCCGCCTAAACGGTTGCCATAACGGTAACTGTAATTACCATAAAGGTTAACTTTGCTGTTTTGAAAACTTAAATTGGTGTTTGCATTGTAATTATCACGGTTACCGGCAGTGATTGCTGCAGAACCATTGAAACCTAATTTGGTATTTTTCTTTAATACAATATTGATAATTCCCGATTGACCTTCCGCATCATATTTAGCTGATGGATTGGTAATCACCTCTACGCTCTCAATGGAGCTTGCCGGGATAGAAGCCAAAATCTGGGCTACATTTCCTCCTGCAATTAAAGAAGGTTTGCCATCAATTAACACCCTCACACCTGATGAACCACGTAAACTCACATTACCATCCATATCCGTAGAAACGGAAGGAACATTTTGCAATAGATCTGTTGCCGAGCCACCTTCACTAATTACACTTTGATCTACAGAAAATATTTTCTTATCAATGCCCATCTGCATGCCTTGTTTCTGGCCGGTTACGGTTACCTCGCTTAGAATATTTCCTTTGGCGGCGTTCATTTTGATGTCGCCAAAATTTAAAGTTCCGGTTGCTGCGGTAATCGCGATGTTATCTCTTACCATGGTTTGGTAACCAACAAAACTGATTTTGAAAGTAAAGTTTCCCTTTGGTAAATCAGCCATTACAAACGCTCCGTTAAGGTCTGTTTGTGCTATTTTAACATTTTTGGCAGTAGCTTTGTCTATTAAAACTGCGGTTGCAAATGGAATGGTTTCTTGTGTTTTCGCATCTTTTAATGTGCCTGTTATTTTCGCTTTATTAGCAGTTTGGGCAAAGAGGTTAAAAGTTAAACTTAAAAGAAGGAGGATTATGGGTATCGTACGCGATTGTAAAAGTCTCATTAAAAATTAAAATTTGTGTGTGTTTTGTAAAGGGAGACAAAGTAACGGCAACTTAGTTTAATTAGAGAGGCGTAACTATTTTATTACAGCGGTTTTAGCGTAATATTTTTGTGAGCCGGCTAACGGATAATAGCGGGGAAATATTCCTGTTTTTGGAGTTTAAGCCTTTCATTAAAATGTTACTTTTGTTCATCGCGAAGCTAACCTGAATTAATCAGGTACTTTGCAAAATAGTAATGGTCATTGGCAGCAGATCTGTCAAGGTATTGCAGATAATTTAAACAGTTATAGCAGCTGAAAATAAAGATATACAAATGAAGAAAATATTAATTGTTGATGATTTACATCCGGTTTTTAAACAACGTGCTACAGAACTGGGCTATATAGTTGATGATGAGCCGCAGATTACTCGTCAACAAACGCTGGAAAGAATTAAGGATTATGTGGGGATTGCGGTGCGAACCAAGTTCAGAATTGATGCGGAAGTTTTTGCTGCTGCGCCAAATTTAAAATTTGTAGCCAGAGCTGGCGCGGGTCTGGATAATATAGATGATAAAATTGCCTTTGAAAGAAATATCAGGCTGATGAATGCACCAGAGGGGAATTGCGATGCGGTTGGTGAACATGCCACCGGATTGCTGTTGTCGTTGATGAACAACTTTCGCAAGGCAGATCAGGAAATCAGAAATGGGATATGGGATCGTGAGGGAAACCGAGGTTATGAATTGAAAGGGAAAAAAGTAGGGATTATTGGCTATGGCTTTATGGGGCAAAGTTTTGCTAAAAAACTTGCAGGATTTGAGGTTGATGTGATGGCCTATGATAAATATAAAACTGGTTTCAGTGATGCTTTTGCACGGGAAGTAAGTATGGAAGAAATTGTTAAACACAGCGATGTATTAAGTCTCCATATCCCATTAACAGCTGAAACTAAACTCATGGTAGATGATGAATATTTCTTCCACTTTAAAAAACCGATTTTCTTTATCAATACCGCAAGGGGAGAGATTGTGCATGTTCAGGCGGTGTTAAACGCCATCAATTCGGGGAAGATCTTAGGTGCAGGACTCGATGTGCTGCAAACAGAAAAGTTTCCGGCACTGGCAGAGCAAGCCTGGTATGATGAGTTAAAAACTAATGATAAAGTGATCCTAACCCCGCATGTAGGCGGCTGGACCTTTGATTCTTACCGGAAAATCTCGGAGGTACTGGCCGATAAGCTAAAGGACTTGCTTTAAATCAATTTTTTTGAATTATGGTATGGCCTTTACTTTTTTGATTGCGGATTGAAATAATAATAGTATGAAATGTAGGCATGAATTATTTTTACTAGTCGATTTCTATCCACTTTTTTTCAAAATAGACATCACGTTTATTATTTAGGCTGTCGGCGATTATGGTAGCGATGAAATCATCTTTTTGTCCATTGTACTTTAACGAAAAATTTTGATTGTTTTTACTGATGTCGTAGTAAGAACCGTATCTACACTTAAACGGATTTCCTTCAACCTCATCTGTGAAAATCGAAAACAAGATTAATTTTTGCGAATTTTTGTCTGGTCGGGCATAGCCAAAAATCCGATGATCACTTTTCATTTCAGCAATGAGGTAGAGCGAGCTATCATTTCTTTTCAAAGGAATGTGGATTTTATTTAGCGACTCTTCATTTAGTGTTTCTAAATGGTTTTTATCTTGATTTGCAGGTTTTACAATTGCTTTAGTTACTTCGACTTCAGTAGAATCAATGGTTGTTTTTTTTGCATTTTGATTAGATGACGGATCGATGGTTACGTGTTGCTTATTTTCGTTTTTGCAGGCGAAAAATGCTGTTGTCAAACCAAAAACTATCAATACTTTTCTTATCCTCATAATTGTATATAACCGATCAATTCTAATTGAGTTAGCATATCGATCAAAATTCTTTTCATTTTATCTAAATTAGGAAACAATTGTGATTTCTTCTCTTCGTTTCCGCCCTTATTTCATAAATTGGATTACAAATTTAACTGAATCATCATGCCGAAAGATCATTTATATTCAACAACAATTACCTGGACGGGCAATAAAGGCTCAGGAACAATGGATTATCGCTCCTACGATCGTGATTATGTAATCGCTGTAAATGGGAAAGCTGATATTTTAGGTTCATCAGACTCCGCGTTTTTAGGTGATAAATCTAAATACAATCCTGAAGATTTGCTTTTGTCCTCTATTTCAAGCTGTCATATGCTATGGTATCTGCATTTGTGTTCTAAAAATGAAATTATAGTCATTGAATATAAAGATGAGGCTGTGGGTACCATGGAGGAATTAGCCGATGGTAGTGGGAAATTTAAGGAGGTAACCTTGCACCCACAGATCCTTATTGCCGATCAAGCACACTTTGAACTGGCAGAATCACTCCATAGTGAAGCAAATAAGATGTGCTTCATTGCCAATTCACTTAATTTTCCAATTAAGCACGAACCTGTTTTTAAAGCCGAGAACGGTTAGCGGTTTTCAGTTGACAGTCTCCAATTTTCAGTTTAACAGTTTTCAGCTGGCAATGTGCAATTGCCAGCTGAAAACTGCCAACTGTATTATTTTACTTCGTAAAAATTATCTTTTGGTGTAGCATCTACATAAATGCCATTATCCAAAGTAATTATTTTTATTTTTTTTGCAGATTTAATTGCTATAGTCGTTTCTTTCTGGTTCACCTTCCAAACCGCTGGTGTTTGGTGGAGTGTTTCTGTCTTTCCATCAGTATAGTTCACTATCACATCAAAAGGAATAGCAAAGCCGCCAATGTTTTTGACGGTAACAGTTGATTTACCTGTTGATGAAGCAACTTTTCCAATCGCCAGATCAAGGTAATGATTAGTAAAAAACCAATTCTGAAAGAACCAGTTTAAATTTTGGCCTGAACCTGCATTCATCGAATTAAAGTAATCCCATGGAATAGGGTGTTTTCCGTTCCAGGTATTCATATAATGATGCAATGCTTTTTTGAAAGTTGCATCGCCCAGCATATCTTTTAATGCCAGGTAAGACAGAGATGCTTTTCCGTAGGAGTTATTGCCATAGCCAACACCAGAAACCTGATCAGACATTGAAATCACCGGCTGATCTTCTTCTGTAGATTTATCCTTGATGTAGCTATTTACCCTAAACTTTTTGTAGAAATCATCTGCAGCCTTTTTGCCATTTTCGGCAATGCCGATTAAATATTCGAATGTAGTTGCCCAACCTTCATCCATATAGGCATAACGGGTTTCATTGATGCCCATATAAAAAGGAAAATAGGTGTGCGCCACTTCATGATCCTGCACCAGTTGCGCAAAAACTGGATCATCGAAGTTAGAATCATTTACCATCATTGGATATTCCATGTCTGCAAAACCCTGGAATGCGATCGTTTTTACGTAAGGGTAGGGAATACCAGGCCAGTTATTTGAAAACCATGATAACGCATTGATATTGTATTTAACAGAGTTGAGGAAATCTTTTCCTGTGCTCGCGTTATAAGCTGCCTGTGCACTTGCCCTGCGACCAGTTTTCGAATCGACTACGACACTTCCACCATCCCAAACATAGTGATTGCTTAAAGCAAAGGTTACATCAGTAATGTGATCTGTTTTAAATTTCCAGGTGTTCCAGTCTTTCTGAGCAGTTACTTTGCCATTTTTCAGTTCCTCTGCCGTGGCGATGTGAACAACTTCATCAGTATTGTAAGATTTTTTTAATCGGGCTGCGATTTCTGGTTGCAAAACTTCATCTGGATTCAAAAAATCACCGGTGGCATAAACCACATAATTTTTTGGCGCTTTAACCGAAAAAACATAATCGTTGAAGTCGTTATAAAATTCGGCTCTATCGGTATGTGGAATCCGATCCCAGCCATTATAATCGTCATAAACAGAAATTCGTGGATAGCTATAAGCAACAAAAAAAGAGTTTGGATCAATTTGCCCTTCTCGGCCACTTTGTTTGGACAGCGGATAATCCCAATCAATTTTTACACTTATTTTTGATTTTGGGGCTAAAGGTTTTTTTAGTCTGATACTTTCTACTGTTCCCCAACCTTTACTATCAACTGTATAACTGTCGCCATCTACTGAAAACAAAGAAATATGTAAACCGCTGGATAGGAAATCTTCACCAACCGAGCCTGCACGAGGTGAAGTTGGCTTGTGTAAATTATTAACAAAACGAATGGCGAGTGTTTTTAACGTATCGTTACTATTGTTGCTATAGACGATTTCTTCCTGTCCACTCACTATTTTGGTTTCGGCATCTACTTTAATAGCCATGTTGTACTTGCCATGGTTTTGCCAATAATTCGGACCAGGTTGGCCATTCATGGATCGGGTTCCTTTGGTGTAAGCGGCCTTAATATTACGAGGCATATAAAGCTCTTGCGCCGAAACAGCATAACCACCCAAAGCGATGAGCAGGGCGATAGAGAATAACTTTTTCATTTTTTAGATTAATTTGGTTAAAAATATAACTATTGAATGAGTTTTTGAAGAGTGTAGAAGGTAAGTTACGTTACAACAATTGAATGGTGAACGGATTATTGAGAAATTTAGCTCAGTGTAAAATGGAAGGTGATTTAAAGCAAATGGAATCTTGTTTATCCTTAAATCACAAAAATCCTATCTATTTATTTGCTTTTGTAATTTCCAGATTTTATCTTCGTTATAATTGAAGCAAGACTATGTAGGAACCAACTATGTAGTCTTGTTTGTTTTTTATAGCATTTGAACAAAAATTAATAGAGCAATGACAGAGGTAACGTACTATACACAAGAGGGATTAGATAAATTAAGAGAGGAAGTTCATTATCTAACAACCACAGGGCGTCAGCTAATATCTAAAGCAATTGCTGAAGCCAGAGATAAAGGTGATTTATCCGAAAATGCAGAATATGATGCGGCGAAAGAAGCACAGGGTTTGCATGAGGCTAAAATCTCAAAATTAAAAAATACTTTAGCGAATGCCCGCCTAATTGATGAATCGAAAATGGATTTATCTAAAGTACTGGCATTATCTATCGTGAAGATAAAAAATGTTAAAAACGGCGCTACCATGACTTATCAGTTAGTAGCAGAAACGGAAGCAGATTTAAAGACCGGGAAAATTTCTGTAAAATCTCCGATTGCACAGGGGTTACTAGGTAAATCTGTTGGCGAATTCGCTGAGATTGAAGTGCCTGCAGGTAAAATGCAATTCGAAGTTTTAGAAATCTCAAGATAGGGTAAAAGGCGGAGGGTTTAAGGCTTAGGGTCTTCATTCCGCTATAAAGCCTTATACCTTTCACCTTTAAACCTTTTATCTTTTATGACTATCTTTTCAAAAATTGTTGCAGGCGAAATCAGTGCACACGTTGTTGCTGAAACTGTAGGATATTTAGCTTTTTTAGATGTTCAGCCTTTAACAGCTGGCCATGTTTTAGTGATTCCGAAAATCGAAGTTGATTATATTTTCGATATGGATGAAGACTTGTTCGTTGGACTGTGGATGTTTGCTAAAATTGTGGCTAAAGGTGTTAAAACCGCTTTCCCATGTAAAAAAGTGGGGGTGGCAGTAATCGGATTAGAAGTGCCACATGCGCATATCCACTTAATACCAATGAATACAGTCAACGACATGAACTTTAGCAAGGAAAAACTGAATCCAACTCAGGAAGAGCTGGCTGAAGCTGCAGAGAAAATAAGGCAGGTATTGTTGGAAGAATAATGTTTCAAGGCGAGGAGCCAATTCTCTGGTCTGTTACCTGCCGATCAGTTAGCACCTTATTAAAAGTAATTTTCAGTTGAGCAAACAACGGGCTTAATTTTTACTTTTTCAAGTAAGGGTTTTGATTTGGTAATGGAACAAATTCAGTTTCGCCCGGAACTGGTTTAAACTTTTGATCCAGCCAGTTTTGTTTCGCAGTTTCAATTAAGGCCTTATCTGAAGCTACAAAGTTCCAGTAAATAAATCTTTCTTCCGGAAATGGCTCGCCACCAAAAATGTAAACCGTACTGTTTTCCAGTATGGTAAATTCACATAGTTTGGCATCTTTGGCTATCAAAATTAGGCGTGGTTCAAAAAGATGGCCTTCGCTTTCAATGCCCCCTTCTAAAATGTAGAGCGCACTTTCGCCAAATAACTCATTTCCAATATTAAGCTTTTGCCTTTTGGTACTTTTTATTTCCAGAAAATATAGAGGACTATAAACGGGAACCGGAGATTTTTTCCCAAATGCTTCGCCGGCAATTACTTTAATATTTACGCCATCTTGTGACCAGCTGGGGATATCACTTTCTTCCACATGAAAAAATTCGGGTTCCATTTGTTCCAGTGCTTTTGGCAAGGCTACCCAGATTTGAAGTCCGTGGATTGTTTTATCTGTATGGCGTAAGTGTGCTGGAGTGCGTTCTGAATGGGCAATTCCGCTTCCGGAGGTCATCCAGTTTACCTGTCCGGGTTTGATGATAATATCGGTTCCTAAACTATCCCGGTGTTCAATTTCTCCATCAAAAAGGAAGGTTAAAGTAGATAAACCAATGTGAGGGTGCGGCGGAACATCTAAGTTTTCATGGTCACTCATTGCAGCCGGACCCATATGATCAATAAAAGCAAAAGGACCAACCATTCGTTTCTCTCTGAACGGCAGTAACCTGCCTACCATAAAATTACCAATGTTTGCTGGTCTTTCTTCGATGATAAGTGAGATATTCGACATAAGTTGGATTTTGAAGAAGTGAATTTAAGAAAAATTGAGATATGGCGTATGTTTATTTAAGTGCAAAGAACTGAAGTTAGTATTGTCTTACCTGCAAGTAATAAAAACGATATCCAAAGTATACTAAAATTAAAAATGAGCGGAGTAGCTAATACCAAATAATTTGTTTTGATATGTCGGCATAAACGCTGTATTAGGTTGATTTAAAGGTTTAAACAGTCTCTTTAATTGAGGGTAGATTAAATAGGAAAGTTTTGTTGATAATATTCCAATTCCGGCGCCTGCAACCACATCGCTAAACCAATGTTTATTATTATACATTCTTAAGGTTCCAGTTGCAATGGCAACGGTATATCCGGCGTAGCCGTACCATGGCGAGCGATCCTTGTATTCTTGTTTTAAAAATTCGGCGGCTGCAAATGCAGTAGCGGTATGTCCTGATGGGAAAGAATTAAAGGCTGAGCCATCAGGTCGTAACCGATGCACACTACCTTTCACAGTCGAGATTGTTCCGCCCATAACAGCGGTAGATATGGCGTAGATAAAACTTGCATCTTTCAACGTATTTTTTCCTTTAATGCCTGAAAGATTTAATAAAAAGACGGCCGCAGCAGGTGCAAATTGAATGTAATTATCTACATGAGCTGCAAACCTTGGATGATCTTCCTGCAACTCTGCCCTCGTATCAAAATCAAGAGTGTTAAAGGGGTTTTCATCAAGAGCGATAATGCCATAGCTGATAAATGCCGCAGGGATAATAAACGCGGTAATCCGCGGCTGACAGCGATTGATACTTGCAATACTATCTCGTTGCTGGCAAAATGAATTAAGGCTAAGCGAGATGAAAATAAGGGTAATTACACTCCTGAGGATTTGATTTTGATGGCTTCGTTTATTATTTAAGATAAGATAGGTATTAATCTGCAATCGCAGTCAAATTCCAGTTATTGTTAACTGGACTCATACCAAAAAAGCACCCCGAGAGGTGCTTTCTTTTAAATATATTGAGAACATGCAATTAAACGAGTTCTGCCAAGGCTTCTTTACTAAAGCCTTTTAATTCATCTAAACGGTTGTTTTTTATTTTTTCTACCCAGTTTGCATCAGATAATAACGGACGGCCAACAGCGATTAAATCAAAATCGCCACGATCCATTCTGCGCACCAATTCATCTAAAGAACTAGGTTGAGAACTTTGTCCGGCGAATGCCCCAAAGAAATCGCCATCCAAACCAACAGATCCAACAGAGATTGTTGCTTTACCAGTAATTTTTTTCGCCCAGCCTGCGAAGTTCAAATCAGATCCTTCGAATTCTGGCTCCCAGAAACGGCGTTGCGAACAGTGTAAAATATCTACTCCGGCATCTACCAACGGTGTTAACCACTGTTCCATCTCAGTTTCATTTTTAGCTAATTTAAAATCGTAAGCAGCAGGCTTAAATTGTGATAAACGAATAATTAAGGCGAAATCTTCACCCACTCGTTTGCGAACCTCTTTAATTACTTCTACTGCAAAACGGGTACGTTCTGCTAAAGTTTTGCCGCCATAAATATCGGTGCGGGTATTTGTTGCGTCCCAGAAAAACTGATCGATTAAGTATTGGTGGGCACCATGAATCTCTACGGTGTCATAGCCTAATGCCTTTGCATCTGCTGCGGCCTGACCAAAAGCAGCAATAGTATCCGCAATAGCAGCATCGGTCATCGGTACGCCGTTTTCAAAACCTGGCCTTTGTAAAGCAGACGGGCCTTCGAAAGGTGCACTTGGCAACCAACCAGAAGCATGATTGTCCATCACACCCTGGTGCCAGATTTGTGGCCCCATTTGAGCGCCAGCAGCATGAACATCATTAATTACTTTTTGCCATCCGGCTAATGCCTGATCACCATAGAAATGTGGGATATTTGGATCTGCCGAAGATGACGGACGGTTGATTACTGTTCCTTCAGATAAAATTAATCCTACTTCGCCAGCAGCTCGCTTAGCATAATACTCCGCCACGGCATCAGTTGGAATTCCATTCGGAGAGAAAGATCTCGTCATAGGTGCCATCACAATTCTATTTTTTGTGTTCAATGTTTTTAAGCGGAAAGGCTTAAATAAACTATCTGTGTTCATATATTTCTGTTTTATAATTCTGTACTAATGATTTGATTTAACTTCTTCAATCCTTCTTCACTGCGTTTATAGTACGTCCATTGACCCACGCGGGTGGCAGAAACCAGGTTGGCACGCTGTAAAATGGAAAGGTATTCGGAGATGGTACTTTGAGATAAACCAGCCTTGATTTGAATTTGCCCGACACATACACCCACATTTTCAAAATCGGGGTTAAGTTGATCAGGAAAGTTTAGAGCAGGCTCTTTAAGCCAGTTTAAAATTTGCAAACGGGTTTTGTTTGATAAGGCTTTGAAGATATCCACTTGATCCATGTCGCAAATGTATATCGACTTTTCCCGATATACCAATTATATGGATGAAATTTACAATGTAGTGTTTATTGCGTTTTTCGATTAGGAGATGTAGAAAGTGGGTGAAGCTTAGGGCGGAAAGAGTAAAGCGGAAAAGCTGAAAGACTAAAGCTTAAAGTAATAAAGAATTTGATAGGGTAAGCAAACAAAACAGTGCACTAAATAATTCGGGAAATGAATCGGGATGCTGTAGAAATAGCTGTTAAAAAGAACGGGGATAAATCATACCGACCTATCCCCGTCATCTAAATTAACGCTCTCATATACATAAACAGCCAAAAGGATGTTTTATTATATGGAGGTGAAAATATTTTTTATTTTTTTGCTGCAGGCTTCTTTGCAGCAGCTTTAGGCTTCGCAATTTCTGCTGAATCTTTTGCGGTCTCCGTTTTCTTTTTCGCAGGTGCTTTTGTTTTTTTCACCTCTGCAACAGGCTCTTCTGCGGTTTCCACTTTCTTTTTAGCAGGTGCTTTTGTTTTCTTCACTTCCGCAGCTGGTGTTTCTTCAGCTTCAACTTTCTTCTTGGCTGGTGCTTTTACTTTTTTAGGTTCAGCGGTTTCTTCTTTTGCCTTGGCCTCTTTTTTTGCTGGTGCTTTGGGCTCTTCTGCTTTAGTTTCAGGAGTTTTTACAACTTCTTCCTTCACTTCTGCTGCTTTAGGCGCATCTGCATTTTGCAGGTAGTTGGCTAAAACCTGTTTTAAATAGATCTCTGGCTTAGGCATGTTGATGATAGAGCCTTTTTCCTTATCCTGAGATTGTTTGATATATGCTGATTTAATCTTTCCCCAATCTTTAGAGTAAAGTCTGATAAACATTTCAACAAATTGTTCATCTGTATATTTTTTAGGCAACCTACCTAGCACTGCCTGAATTTTTTCTTCTTTTTTATGTAATACCGCCATCGAATTTATTTTGTGTAAAGATAGCCTAAAATTATGATTTTCAGTTTTAGGGATTTATAAAGCGAAATAGGTTAAATTATTCCAGTATAGATACTCGGCTGGTCATCTTCGATATAAATGTTTTCTAAACTATAAGATAACATAAATTCATGCTGAAGAAGTACAAGCCATTATTAAACTTTTATACTAGTAGCCCGCCAGCACTACTTTTTCTTCCAGCCTTTTTGCATTTTCTTATAAGCCTTCTTGCTTACTTTCGATTTCTTCTTCGAACGTGATTTGCCCTTCCTTTTCCGGGCATTGATATTATTAACAAGGGAATTTTTTACGCCAAGTTTGTTCTTCTTCGAACCTCCTTTTTTCTTTTTATCTTTCTTCTTGCCGCCTTTTTTCTTAGTTGTTTTTTTCTTTTTCTCTTTTGCCATGATGGTTATTGGTTAGTACATCATCATAACCGCTAACCTTAGAGAAATGTTCGGAAGTAAACTCAATGAGTTTATTCAACCAGGTTTTAACGATTTATCTGGCATTAGTTTAAAGTGTTGATTATTTTGGTCACAGCATTTGGCTGTTGTGAAAAATGGCTCTTAAGGCCTATAAGTCATCGGATGACTACCTGGAACATTAGCTACAGTCATCCGATGACTTATAGGAAATCCCTTATCTAAATACCGTTTTGATGGGCTCACCTACCTCATGCCCTGCAGCAGCCTTAAAATCAAAGCCTAACAGCATCGAAATTGTTTGCGCCAGTTGTTTGTGATAAATTATTGTCGGGGTTTTTATTTCGCCGGTTGGTGGGGTATCAGGGCCCACAATAGCAAACCAGGTATTTTCTGCGCCTTTAATATTTTCTCCATGGTCACGCCACTGATCTATAGGTGTGTCACCACGGCCATGATCACAGGTGATGAGTAAAGTAGTGGAGTCTTTATAAAAAGGATCTGCCTGAATCATTTCCCACAGCGATTTAATATAGTCGTCTTCCTGCCTGGCACGATCGAGGTAAAATTTATAGTTACCAGCATGGGCCATATCATCAGTTTCATCAAATGCCATGTAAAGTATTCTGGGTTTATATTGTTTGAGGTATTCTTTACTAAACTCATAGGTGATAAAATCCAGTCGGGTAGAGTCGCCGAGGTAATGTGGTACATGGTGCTGGAGTTCGTTTAAGTATTTTAATCTTGGATTTGCATCTGCATTTTTTAAATCGGCATAACCTGAATACACAGGCAAGCCTGAGCGGCCACTGTTTAAAATCTGCGGAAAACGCTCCCAGGATGAAAAGGTAATCACTTTGCCTTCAAATCCTTTTTGCTTGTTTAGAAATTCCAGCACGTTCATGTTGGGATTAGGAATGGCATCATTGGTATTCATCCTAACATCAGGGAAACCCGTAAAGATTTCATTGTATCCGGGGTAAGAAAAACGATAAAGATTGGATAAGTCTTCCTTATTGCCAAGGTCTCTATTTCCATAAATCTGACCTTGCTTCGCCAGGGTATTCCATAAGAAGGGGAAAAGCATTTGTCGTCTTGCTGAAACATCCGGGTTCCAGTATTTGTTATTTACCTCTTCTTTACCTTCGGTGAATTTAGAATTAATCATTGAGGAATCTGCACCTCTAAAAATTTCCTGCCAGCGCATCCCATCTAGGGTAACGATAATGAGGTTTTTCGTTTTCCTGTTTTGCGCAAAGCAACAGGTAGTTCCAATGGCTAAGGCCACAAGTAATATCAGCTTTTTCATGATTTGTTTGTTAAAAGGCAAGGCTCATCCGATAGCCTTGCCCTGATGCGGTATTATTTCAAGATCCACATGATGCCGTTGATGTCATCATTCCCGTTATACTGGCTGCTCAATGCTGCCTGATAATTTTTTGCATTGGCGGTGCGCTCTGCTGAAGGATATTTGAAACGCTGTGCGATACGATTTCCATTTCCTGTTCCAGGTCCTGTTGTAAAAGCAGGAACGCCGGTGCGTCGGTAAGTGAAGTAAGATTCCAAACCAGAATGCCTGAACAGCGCGAGGTACTTCTGTTGCAGAATTTGTGTAATGCCGTTAGCGCCAGCGGTATATTTTACTGCCGCCTGGTTGTAGTAGGTATTGAAATCCACAGGGATGATAAAGGTATCGTAATTAGCTGCGTTGGTTACATTCGTTGATCCCGGACGGTAAAAATAGGCAGTATAATTTCCGTTTTCAGAAATCCCATAAGAACTCATTGAAGCCTTAATGCCAGCGATGTAATAAGTTTCGGCATTGCCGGCTGCCCATCCCCGGTTAATGCCTTCGGCAATATTTAGCATGAGTTCGGGGTAGCCTAGCTGTATGCTTGGCTCTCCTGTGTAAGTAGCGTAGAAACGTTTCCGATTGAGAAAGGAGAATTTTTGCAGACCTGCATTGTTGTACATCACTCCTAAATCCAAACCAGCATCAGCACCAAGAAAAGAGGCGAAATCTGTAGCGCTTTGTTTTGCATTATCGACTAAATCTCTTGATGGCTCTGCAGTGGCATAAACCCTCGGATCTCTAAGGCGTGTAAGTAAACTGATGTAAGTTGCAGATGAGTTTTTTCTCGATCCGCTCTGTCCAAAATTGTTTGGGTTCTGCGGATAAAAATTATTCGGCGCCACAAAAGTGTATTGAAGGTTATCTGCCACGCTCTCCATTAAAGGGTATTTAGCTGGATTGCCAATGATGTTGGCAAACTGCGTGATGACGTTCAGATCAGGATCTGACGCTTTTTTGCTCAATTGTATCAGCAGCCTGATTCGTAAAGCATTTACGGTTTTTTGCCACTTGCTCAGATCATTATTGAAATAGATATCATTGCTTAGTGTTGCGCCTACACCTGTACCAAAGTTAGCCGGGTTTTTAATTAGCTGATCCAGATCGCTGTTGGCGCTTTCCAGCAAAGCCAGGCATTGTTGCATTACGGTTTTCTGAGAATCATAAACGGGCTCTAGTGAATCAAGTCCTTTTAAAGCCTGCGTCATCGGGATATCTCCCATCTCGAAACTCATTTTGCTGAAAAAATAGGCTTTAAAGAATTTAGCCAACGCTTCATAAGGGTTAATAGCTGCGCCACCAGTTGCCGCCGCACGCTTTTCCATTTCCACCACGTTTTTAAGTGAAGTGTAATAGTCATCGCCACCACCAAAATCATAACGGTTATTTCCATAATAATCGTAATTGTTCAGGTAATACTGGCTGTAGGTTTCTTTTGAGCCATCTGGCAGATCCGGTAAATTGTTCAATATGCCATTAAACAAAAGGGAAGCAGATACTGCATTCGGCTTATTGGTATTTTCAGTGAGTTCTTCGAAACTTTTCTTACAACCTGTTGCCAGGATAATCATCACCAATGGCAGCAGTAATATATAAACTATTCTTTTCATGATTTTTAGTTATTCGAGGTTAGAAGGAAACGTTAAGGTTAATCCCAAAGCTGCGTACGGTAGGAGATTGTAAACCTGTTGACGCTGTTGCGTAATTATATTGATCTAGATCTACATCTTTAAAGCGCTTATCTTTATAGAAGTAAAGTAGATTGCGGCCATAAACCGATAGGGATGCTTTTCTTACAAATGTTTTTTCCAGTAATTCTTTTGAGAACTCGTATCCAAGTGTCACCTCACGGAGCTTGGTAAAAGTTTTACTCATCAGGTTGGCCTCGTCAACATTGTAATATTTACTTACATAATCCTGTACAAAGGCTACTTGTGTATTTGGTGCGTATTGTAAAGCCGAATAGTTAAGCACTGCGCCAGTGTTAGAATCGTAGTTGATGGAGGTGCCGTTAGATATTACCACACCTTCTCCAACGTAACTGCCATTATAACCCGCCTTACCAAAGTTTGACCAATCCTGGTATCTTGCAGCACCCAGCGCACCTTCTGCAGTTTCTGCGTTAGCACCACCACGCATGGTTTTGTTGTGCATATAATCAACAATTACGCCACCAACATTACCATCAAACTGTACCCCGAGGCTCAGGTTTTTATATTGGAATTTATTGTAAATACTCCAGTTGAACCTACCGATTTCATTGCCGAGAAACTGCGCAGTCGGATTAACCAGAGGCTTTCCTGCTGCATCGTTGATGATTTTTCCTTCGGGAGTTTTTACAAACGCAGTTCCGTATAATTTATCCGTTCTATCACCGGCTTTAAAAAATGTAGCATAAATGCTTTGGCCCTGTGGAAGCTCCTTATAAACTTCTTTGTAAGTAGAGATATTGGTTAAAATGTTCCAGCTAAAGCCATCAGGTTGTTTGAAAACATCTCCGCTTAAAGATCCTTCGTAACCTGTTTTCTTGGTTTTAAGTGCATTCAGGTATTCTATCGTATAACCTGTAGCTGTTGAAATAGCATTCGGTAAAATTCTTGGTCCATCAATATACTGGAAAGCCGTTCCACTAAAAGTCAACCTGTTTTTTAAAAATCTGATATCAAAGCCTTCCTCATAGTTTACCCGGGTCGATGTTTTGATCCCATTCTGGTATAAATAATCTGAAGCGTAACCTGCCGTTTGGCTGTTATATGGCTTACTGGTTGCGTAAGAGGTATTCAATGAATAATCTGGGCCATTGTACGGTGAACTGTAAGTAGTGCCATATCCCAAAGGATTATTAAACAGGGAAGGACCAGTGCTTCCGCCAAGTGCAGTAATTGAACTGAATGGGGCAGGGCCTATAGTAGTGGAAGTTGCATCTGAGCGGATATTTGAATAAGATGCCCGTGCTTTTAAAAAGCTGATAAATTCAGGCATTTTGACATAATCAGATACGACGGTAGCGATGGATAAGCTTGGGTAGAAATAGGTTGTAGGTACCTGGAAAGCAGAAGATTTATCCAGGCGACCCGTACTTGAAATGGTGGCGTATTTGCCCAAACTTAAATCTAATGAATAATAAGCACTCAGTACCCGCATGCCAGAATTGAAACTGGTAGACTGGATCGGATTTTTAGAGTTACTAAAGGCATAAACTTCCGGAACATTCAGGTAATCTGTAGAAGTCCAGCTGGAGTTGTATGACATGTTGCGCATGTTTCCACCAACTAAACCCGAAATGTTGAAAAACTTTTTAATGGTGTAATCATAATTTAACATCAATTCAGTGTTGTTGTCGAACAGGTCGCGGCGGTCTTCACGGTAATCGCCCTCATTGCCTTCCCGTCCGTAAGGGTGAGCAGAAAAAGGCATTTTTTCTGTACGCAGGATATTATAGGTATCGATTTGTGAACGTATGGTGGCATTCAGGTTGGTGTTAATTTTATAGTTGGCCAACAGGTATCCGGTGGTATTGGTTTTGCGATGACCCCGGGTCCATTCCTTCACCATAAACCATGGATTATGATAACGGGTATATTCTGCAAACTGCTGCTGAATACCTTCCTTGCCAGGTTGCCAGATGGCTTTAATATCCGGTGCGTTTACATCCCAATCTGCACCAGTCCAAATGGCCAGGTTATAAATTAAGCTGTTCGGACCATATTGTACATCAGGAAAATTATCGGTGGTTTGACGGTTAAAATTGATATTACCTTCAAATTTCCAGCGTGGGCTTGGATTAAACGAAGCATACATGTTCGCATTGGCAATATCCAGGTATTGTTCCGGGATATAGCTATCTTGGTGTTGTTGTGAGGCCGAAAACCGGATGGTGTGGTTGTCCCCATTAGAGGTTAAAGCAATGTTATTATTCGTTTGAATGCCTGTACGTAAAAAGTTGTTTAAGTTGTTAGCCCCGCGAGCCGTATACGGTGTGGGCTGACGAACGCCATTAACAATCGGACTATCATACTGTGCAATCAACTGCCCGTTAAAAAATGGTCCCCAGACATCATAATCTGCATCTACACCACCTGGTGCGCCTCCTTTACCATCCACAAACTGGTAGAAGGTATTTTCGCCGGCGCCGTAAGCCTTTTGTACCCGTGGGAAAGCCAGAAAGCCTTTGTTGATTACGGTACTGCTGTTTACATCAATAGTTAACCCTTTTTTATTCTTGTTTCCCTTTTTCGTGGTGATTAAAATAGCACCGTAAGAAGCCCTGTTGCCATAAAGTGCTGCTGCGGCCGGTCCTTTCAATACGGTGTAACTCTCAATATCATCCGGACTGATATTATAGGTATCTGTGTTAATTGGAAAGCCATCTACTACATAAAGCGAAATGGTATTTCCACGGATGGCTACATTCGGTGCGCCAAGCAATTCGGCAGAAGGGCCTACTGATAATCCGGCTACTTTACCGATCAAACCCGTTACCGGATTTGGATCGCGGGCCAGGGTGAGGTCTTCACCTTGTACCGTAGAAACTGCGTAACCAATCTTCCGGTTATCCTTTTTTACGCCCAGGGCGGTCACCACCACTTCATTAAGGGTTTGGTTATCGCTTTTCAGAGTGATGGTAAAAGGATCCGTCGTATTACCGAGGGTAACCTCAGTGGTGGTAAAGCCTACAAATTGAAACTGAAGCGTTTGCCCGGTGTTAGCGATTAGGATAAAACGCCCGTAGTTATCTGTAGTTGTTCCGTTTTTGGAACCTTTGATCATTACACTCACACCGGGAAGAGGCTGATTGGCCTCATCATTCACGGTGCCGGAGATCTTGGTTTGCGCAAGTAAAATTAGCGGAGAAAGGAAGCACATCACCAGGAGTACAAGCCTTTTTAAATAAGGGTAAAAAGCATCCATAATTGCCAAATAATTGTGTTTAAGATTATTTGGCAATACTAAACTTTGTTTATTATTTGTAAACTAATTTTAGATTAAGTATACCTTAAAGATTTGTTTGCTTATCGTTAACAAACTTTGTTTTTGGTAATCAAATCAGTACAATTCAGTAAAAATGATTTAACATTATAACAACAGTATTCACTTCTGATCATTCAGGTGCTGAATGGCCAAAGCCTTTAATTCGTGTAAGTTATCTGTTGGAATATTTGTTGATTTTGCCTCATCGTCCCAATAGCGCATGCGGATAATGACTTCAAGATCCGGATCCTGCTCAAATATTGCAGCTTCCTGCGCCTTCATTGGTCCACCCTGAAAACCTAAAGTTACCTGGCTGGCTGGTGAAAGCTTCTCGTAATATTCAGGGTATTTATAGGTAAGGTAACGTTTAGCCGTCACATGTCCGTTTACCAGTTTAGCCAAACGGGCAGAAAAACCACGTTCCAACAGATAATCTGCCCCGATTTGCTCATGATCAATGTTGCCCATTCCATCCATACTTCCCACTTCAGCGGTTGCTGCACATAAATGCCCGATGTCATGGAAAAAGGCAGCAAGTACTACCTCATCATCATAACCTTCTAACCGGGCTAGCTTCGAGGCCTGCGACATGTGCTCAAGCTGAGAAACGGGTTCGCCGATATAATCTTCATTTCCATGCTTCTGGTATAAAGCAAATACTTCATTAACGATGACCTGAGTATTTGACGATTTTTTCATGATGCTATATTATGAATCCGAATAAAAACTTAATGTTATTTAAGAATTAAGCTTTTGTCATCCTGCAACTAATCTTCCGAAATAACCTAAAAACTTTGTCTCGCAAAAATTTATTCTCTAATTTTCGCTTTTAACAAAATCAGATAATGGAAGATGATGTACTGATTCAGATCAGTAACCGGATTAAAGACAGGCGACGTGAAAAGAATATTACGGTGCAGGAACTGGCCATCAGGGCGAATGTAAGTAAGGGGCTGATCTCTCAAATCGAAAACAGTCGTACCGTACCTTCTTTAATTGTACTAATTGATATCATCAAATCTCTGGAGATTGATTTGAACGTATTTTTTAAAGACATTAAATACAATGGCAGGAATTTTCCGTTGCTCATCCGCAGAAAGGAAGAATATGATCATTTTGAAAAAGAAGATGCTGCAGGTTTCAGTTACCAACGCATATTTACACAAACGATTAAAAAATCGACTGTAGATGTTGTGATACTTGAGCTTGAGCCCAACGCACAAAGGCCTCAAATCCAGACGGAAGCTTTTGAATACAAATATATCATCAGCGGCACTGTTGATTACCATTTCGGAGATGATGTATACCAGTTGAAACAGGGTGATTCGATGCTGTTTGACGGCCGGATGCCGCACACGCCAAAAAATTCCGGTAAAAAGAAAGCCAGTATGTTAGTGATTTATTTTTTTGAAGAAAACAGCTAAACTTAAATGTATCTTAACATTAAGGTAGTTTTGTAATAATAAACTAAGTTTAATTTTGCTAAACATTAAATTGTTAGCATGTCCATTAAACTTGTAGTATTCGATATGGCCGGTACCACGGTCAGAGATGAAAATAAAGTAACGCAAACTTTTAGAAATGCCTTACAGCAGCACGGGTATGATGTTCCGGAGCATATCATTAATCCTTTAATGGGTTATAAAAAGATCTTGGCGATTACGAAGATGCTTCATTTGTATGAAACGGATAGTGCAAAAATCACTACAGCGCTAATTCAGAAAATTCACGAAAGTTTCGTTCGCCTGATGATTGCATATTATCAGCAGGCAGACTTTCTGGAAGCCCTGCCAAATGCCGAATCTACCATGTTAATGCTCAAAAAATCAGGCATTCAAATTGGAATTAATACTGGTTTTTCCCGCGATATCGCAGAAGTCATCATTGATAGATTAGCCTGGCGGGAAAAAGGGGTGTTTGATTTTTTGGTATGCTCGGATGAGGTAGCCGAAGGCCGCCCTAACCCGGGGATGATTAACCGTTTAAGGCAGCTGGCTAATATTGCTGAAGCAGATGAAGTGGCGAAAGTCGGCGATACAGAAGTCGACATTCGTGAGGGACAAAACGCCGGTTGTAAATATTCAATTGCGGTTACCACGGGTGCTTTTACGAGAGCTCAGCTAGCGCCTTATCATCCCACGCATATTATTGATGACATCGCCGAAGTGCTCAACATCGTTTTATAAGCAAGGGCTATGAATCTGGCAGAAACAATACGTGCAAAAACAGCCAGATGGCCTTATGCACTTACGGCTGTAATATCTGCCCTGGCGGCTTTTGGTACATATTCATCCATGTATGCCTTTCGTAAAGCCTTTGCTGCGGGTACCTATTCTGGCCAATCGTATCTCCATGTAGATTACAAAGTCTGGCTCGTTATTTTTCAGGTGGTGGGTTACACTTTAAGTAAATTTTATGGCATTCGGTTTATTGCAGCGTTAAACGGGAAAAGGCGTGGGGCAACAATCCTGATGCTCGTTGGCATCTCCTGGCTTGCGCTGCTTGGCTTTGCACTTGTCCCGGCGCCATATAACATGATCTTTTTGTTCGTAAATGGTTTCCCGTTAGGTTTAATCTGGGGCCTGGTATTCGGATACCTGGAGGGGCGCCGTTCTACCGAATTTATGGCCGCGGTATTGTCTATCAGCCTGATTTTTGGTTCCGGTTTCGTAAAAACCGTGGGGCAAACGCTTCTTCATACTTACCAGGTCAACGAATACATGATGCCCTTTCTGACTGGTGCCTTGTTTGTATTTCCCATCTTATTTTTTGTGATTTTGCTCGAACTGATGCCCGCACCAACTGAAAAGGATAAAATGATGCGCACCGAACGGAAGCCCATGACTGCTTTGGAGAGGAAACAATTCATCAGTCGTTTCCTGCCGGGAATCATCCTTACTTTAGTGATTTATGTATTGCTTACCGTGATGCGCGATGTTCGGGATAATTTTGAAGTGGAAATCTGGAATAGCCTGGGAATCACCGATAAGAATATTTATGCAAAAATAGATAGCCGGATTTCTATCGTTGTATTGATAGCCATGAGTTCACTTTTTCTAATTAAAAGAAATTTAAAGGCTTTTGGCATCATCCATCTGCTGATTGTTGGCGGATGCATCCTTATAGGCGCCTCCACCTTACTGTTCAGTTTGCATCATATTGGTCCTGTTGCCTGGATGACTATGGCAGGCTTAGGTCTTTATCTAGGCTATGTGCCATACAATGCCATTTTTTTCGAGCGGATGATCGCTACCTTTCAGTATAAAAGTAATGTAGGTTTTGTGATGTATATCGCAGATGCCCTTGGTTACCTCGCCAGTGTGAGTGTATTATTGATTAAAGAATTTGGAAAGCCGACTATCAGCTGGGGGACTTTTTTTAAAGATGGGGTGGTTTTGGTGGCTGTTATCGGTAGTATTTGCGGCACCTTATCCTTCATTTATTTTTTCCTTTCTGCACGGAAAATCAGTATCCGTAAAAAAACACCATTAAAATTTTCTACTATATGAGTAAACCATCTGCCATTGTAATCGGTGCCGGTATTGTAGGCCTGGCAACCGCCCGGGCATTAGCCATAAGAGGATTTAAAGTAACGGTTTTCGAGCGTAATGAGCGTGCCGTCGGTGCATCTATCCGCAACTTCGGCATGGTTTGGCCAATAGGACAGCCTGCCGGGCCGCTCTTTGAACGTGCCATGTTATCGCGATCCATCTGGAAGCAGATTTGTGTAGAAGCGAACATCTGGCATGACGAAGTGGGCTCCTTACACATTGCCGGTAATGAAGATGAACTCACTGTAATGGCTGAATATGTTGAAATGAATCAAGCTTCTCGCGAATGCAGTTTGCTTACACCCAGGCAAACTTTAGCGAAATCCAATGGTGTAAATCCTGCTGAACTGAAAGGTGCCTTGTGGAGCGCAACTGAAATGATTGTGGAAGCCCGGGTAGCTATTGGTAAAATTGCCAGCTACCTGGAAGAAAAATATGGTGTAGCGTTTCACTGGAATACAGCCATCAGTCAGGTAGAAAATGCAAAGGTAAAATCCGGATCCCGAACCTGGCAGGCTGATGAAGTTTTTATTTGCAGCGGTGCTGAATTTGAAACCCTTTATCCCGAACTTTTTAGTGTACAGGAGATTACTAAATGTAAATTACAAATGCTGCGGATTGTTAGTCAGCCTGACGGATGGAAAATTGGACCTGCGCTTTGTGGCAGCCTAAGTATGATCCATTATGCGGGTTTTCATGCTGCGCCATCTCTTCCTAACCTGCGCAAACGTTATGAAGAAGAATATGCTGAATACTTAAAGTGGGGCATCCATGTGATGGCGGCGCAAAATCATACCGGCGAAATTACTATCGGCGATTCTCATGAATATGGCCTGGTGCATGATCCATTTGATAAAGATTTCATTAACGAGATGATTATCAAATACCTTAGAACCTTTACCAATTTTAAAGACAGCAAAATCATACAAACCTGGAATGGTATTTATCCGAAAATGAAGAATGGCCAAACCGAACTCCTGCTTAATCCGGAAGATGGCGTAACGATCATCAATGGACTCGGCGGTAATGGTATGACATTGTCTTTTGGGTTGTGTGAGCAGGTTGTGGGTGAGAGGTTTGATTGATGATTTTGAAATTCCTGAGAAAGCTTCTTTATATTGACCAATTGCTGATAATTTTCGGCAATGTATAAACTAAAAAGCATCAATCATTTTTGATTGATGCTTTCGTAGCCCGTAGGGGAATCGAACCCCTGTTTCCAGAATGAAAATCTGGCGTCCTCACCCCTAGACGAACGGGCCATTTAAAATAAGTCCTGAGTCTTTAGTTCTTAGTCTAAAGTCAATTCGACTTTGGACTTGGTACTGACGACTACAGACTACCTTTTGGTAGCGGGGACACGACTCGAACGTGCGACCTTCGGGTTATGAGCCCGACGAGCTACCAACTGCTCCACCCCGCACTCTATATCTTCAAATTTTCTTCGTTTGAAGGAGTGCAAAAGTAGAAATTGTTTTCGTATTTGCAAAGCTTCCGGCATATTTTTTTTAAATATTTTTTTAGGTCGTATTTAAGCCTTCACAATTATAAATCTGTGCTATTTTTTCGGATCAATTTTGTTGTTGATTATGAGGTATTTATAGTCGCTTGGAGGGTAGAATTACTTTTTTCACTTAAATATATTTGTAGAAACCATCGTTATCATGTTTCTTTGTTTATAATTAGTCTAAATAATAAAAGTGATTAATTGTTTTATTTCAATTTTAAATACTTCACAGTTCAGTATAATTTTTGGTTAGTTATGTTGATTATAAGCCCTGTTTACCCGCGCCCAAATTGAGGTGTGGGTAAATCAGGCACTACAAAAGTAGATTATGATTTTACATTTTTTACCGAATGCTTTCGGGTTAATCTCTGGTAAAGGCATGAATTGGAAATCAGAGAAAACCAGCTTTTACGATGATCAGTATATTCCTATTCATACATCACAGGGTGCGTTCCTTTAATGCAAGCAAGAGCTTTGAACGCTAAAAATATTTTAGAATTTGGAACTTCATACGGGATATCCACTGTCTACTTGGCTAAAGCTGCTCAACAAAATGGTGATAAAGTGATTTCAACATAATATTTACCTCATTAAGTTGAAGCATCAAGAAAAACATTGAAGATGCTGGGTTGAAAGATTATGTAATAATCTTAGAAGGTGATGCGAGAGAAACGCTGAAGACCAAGATATCAAATTCGATCTGATATGCGAGATTATTTGGATTACGTTCGTAATCCAAGCAATGGTTATTTGTCAACCACTTTAAAGCCAAGTAAAGCATTGGAATTTACAATAAAGCCAAAATAGCTTATGTTTCGTTTGAAATAGGAAGGGGGTGGTATAGGGTAATCAAAACTTCTAATGGCACTATACCTGTAAACGAAAAAAAGTTGATCGTCAGCGGTATCGCTTCAAATCAACTTTCTGTTATTCCTGTAGCCCGTAGGGGAAAAATCTCGAACCATTTTTTCAAAGATCTGCAACGATTAGCAGGCAAATGATTTGAGAACTTTCGGTCTTTTGGCGACAATACCAATACTGTTTTTTTAAATCGAAAAAAGATACATTTTATTTTAGAAAATTAATACTAATTAGGATCCATTTGATATGCGCCTAGATTGACATAAGTATTGAATTTTAGACCTATAAAAAACGACAAAAAAGATTTTTCCTTGTAAGAAAACTACAGAAGTTCAATAAAATGTCCTCTAAATAGCCTTAAGGAAAGCAACTCGTTAAATAGTTTTTTTAAACTCTTTTAATGATATTCCGGCAATCTCCGGTAATTATTTGAGCAAAGGCAGTGGTATAAAGGGCTGAAGTTGCTATATTTGACTAGTCAAAAAGTTAGGAAGTTATTTACATACCTTAACAGAAATTCTGTCACGAGAAAGAACAAAAAAAAGGGCTAAAATTATAAGGATATCTCTACAACGATTATTTAGCTATCGTTTAATACAATGCGGTAAATTTTAAATGAATTGTCCAGTTAAGAAATAAAATATAAATTAATTCACAAATGCCTGCTCAATTGGAAGATTCAAAATCTCAAATATTTGAACTACTCTCTCAAAAGGGGCATCCTTAATGTTTCTTTCATTTTTCGAATAAACGTTCTGCGATATGTCTAATTCTTGCGCCATGTATTCTTGGCTATATCCTAGAGTTAAACGTACTATTCTAATTTTTTCACTTATTTTTTTGTATCTATTTTCATTCATTTTTTGAAAGCAGTAATTATAATGCCAGTAATATAAAAAGACAATACTCGTCGGCTGCCGTTTACAATAACCCCAATAGTACATAAAAAGTATTTGCGGAAACTGAATTTTACACCAAACGGCATTTTCAATGGGTAAGTACCCGTCAGTTTTTTACACGAAACCTATTTTAGTCGAAAACAAATATGTTCTTAACTCTAATTTAAACATGGCGTGTTTAGCACATTTAAATTTTAGCCTATATTTTTAGTTGTTGCTTTATGAGCAATAATTAATTTAATGCTTAACTTAAAATAAAACGAAATGAAAAAATTAGAAGTAAACGAAATGGAAACGATTATTGGTGGTTCAAATCGTCAGTGTATGATTGACGGAGCTTTAACAGTTGTAGCGATTGGATTAGGTGCTGCAACCGGAGGTCTTTTTGGAGCAGCGGCCGGGCTTCTCGGTGGTTTGTATGCTGGTAATTCAAATGGTTGTTTTTAATAGTATAGGTCAGTTATGAAAAAATTAAATGAAAACCAATTATCTGCCGTTCGGGGAGGTAAAGTAAGTGGAACACAGTGTTTTATACATGGTATGGCTGTAATGATTCAAACTGCATCAATGCTTGGACTTAATCTGTTATTTTCTGATCCAATACGTTCTGAATGTATGAGTACATAAACCTTAGTTATGAAATATTTAATAAATTTTCTTCCTGCTGTTTTTTTTGGAATTCTAGGATTTGTTATTAACCATTTTCAATTGTTCGATTTAGGTTCACAGTATAGTACACCATATGTCTTAATGGCAGCATTATTTATAGTTGGTGTTTATAGGACAATAAAACTCAAGAACAGCATTAGAACCAACTGATTTTGTAATAGGAGTAATTTGAAACGAAACATATAGCTTTTTATCAATTAGTTCTATTGAATAATAGCATTATTGCGATTTTTCAAAATTAGAGGAAGTTCAATCTTTTAACAAAATATTTTGGACTTATGCTGCCTTTAGATTAGGGAGTTCCATTTTTGTTGGAATTTGGAAATTTATATACATACGGGAACTTATTTTCCTAGAAATCAACAATTTCGAAAAATGCCCTGTTAAGCTTGTCTGCTTAACAGGTTTTTAAATAAATGTATGCCTCAGTATAAATTGAACAATTGGTATTTATTATTATCACTAATCGCAACTACTAGTCTATTAGCTTATGCGTTTAGTCACTTGTTATTAACTAGAGATATTTATTATAACAGCTTTCAGGATCACTTAGACAATACGAGGATAGATGAGCTATTTGATTTTCGAACGAAATACGAATGGATTAGCTATATCTTCATTCCCGTTTGGTTGTTGTTTAAAAACTTTTTGATCAGTTTGTGTCTTCAGGTAAGTCTGTTATTGGACAACAATAAACTAAAATTTTCCGACACTTTTAGAATTGCTTTAACTGCAGAATTTATTTTTCTGCTTCCACAGGTAGTCAGGTTTTGCTGGTTCTTATTTTTCAAAACAGATTATACCATAACTGATGTCCAACAGTTTTACCCGCTCTCGGCCTTAAATCTTTTCAAAGTAGAAAATCTTTCTTCATTTCTGATCTACCCTTTCCAAACCTTTAACTTATTTGAGGTCCTATACTGGTTGATATTGGCAGGGGGCATTAAACAAGCCTTGGATAAAGACTTAGATTATGGGATAAAGGTTGTTTTCTCCGGTTATATCCCTGCGCTGGTACTATGGATAATATTTATTATGTTTATAACAGTTAGTTTAAGCCCTTCGACATAAGCTATTTAATAATAAATTCTGCTCTCTCTTCATCTTTTCGGATGAAGACTAATTCCATCAAATGAAAAAGAAATTAATTATCATTATCGGCATGTTGGCCCTCAGCACTGCTGTTTTTTTGTCCTACAATATTGTAAAAAAATATAATCTGAATAAGTCAGTTTTTTTGCAGAAGCAGCGGTTACCGAACTTTCAATTCTACAACCAAGAGGCCACTCTTTTCTCTTCGAGAGATCTTAAAGAAAACATGGGCATCTGTATTTTTTATTACAACGCAGAATGCGAGCATTGCCAATATGAGGCTGTTCAGATCAGCAAAAATGTGAGTGCATTCAAAGATACCCAGGTAGTGATGGTTTCTACCAATACCCCCAGGGAAACAGCCGCGTTTGCTAAATCCTATAAATTAGATCTGGCAGGTTTCACATGGCTTTACGATAAGGAGTACAGCTTTTATAGATGGTTCGGAAAATCGTCTACACCTTCTGTATATATCTATAATGCTGAACACAGGTTGGTGAAGGAATATAATGGTGAGGTTAAAATTGAAGCTGTAATTAAATACTTAGGAAATGGAAAGGAAGGCTAAGCAAACATTTATTCTTCAGCAGGATATTAGTGATTGTGGCGTTGCCTGTTTGCTTTCAGCCATCCGGTACTTCGAAGGCAATAATAGTCTCGAAAATCTGAGACGACAAAGCGGGACCGATAGTTTAGGTACAAGCTTGTTGGGCTTATGTCAAGGTGCGCGCAAAGTTGGTATAACTGCAGAAGGCTTTGAAGCTGAGGTAGAACATTTGATCGCGTTAAAGGAACTAACTATACTCCACCTGACTCTGGAGAATGGATTAGAACATTTTGTTTTAAATTATGGATATGATGCAGGTAAACAAAAGTTCCTTATTGGAGACCCCGCCAATGGTATTGCATATTGGGATGGCACAGACCTAGATACGCTTTGGAAAAAAAAAGCCTTACTTACTCTTACGCCGAATAGCAGTTTTATAAAAACAGCTACTGAAAATGCTGCTAAAAGGAAATGGATGACCTCCTTACTAAAAGATGATTATAACATTCTTTTGGCGGCTACTTTTTTAGGGATTATAATTGCGGGCCTTGGTCTTTCTACGGCATTGTTTACTCAGAAACTGGTCGATGAAATTATACCCAAACAAGAATTAAAAAGGATGTTTAGTGGTTTTTGCATGCTGTTTATCTTGCTTTTAGCTAAAAGCGGAATTAGTTTCATGCGCCAATTATTTTTACTTCGGCAAACAAAAGATTTTAACGAAAGGATAAACGGCAGTTTTATAGAAAAACTTTTGCACTTACCCAAATTATTTTTTGATAGCCGTAAAACAGGAGATCTTATAGCCAGGTTAAATGATACCATCCGCATTCAGCGAAGCATTGCTTATCTAAGCGGAACATTCGTTATAGATTTTTTAGTTGTAGTTATTTCGGCTGCCTATCTTTTTACTTTTCATTATGCTATTGCCATCACTGCTTTGGCAACCATACCATTAATGGGGTTTATTGCCTGGAAATTTAATGACAAGATCATTACCCAGAATACAGGTTTAATGGTGGCTTATTCAGCTAATGAAAGTAACTATATAGATACGTTACAGGGTATCGGAGTCATTAAAGCAACAAATAAGGAAAATATTTATGGGCAAAAAATACGTAATTTCTTTATGAAATTTCAAGAAAATAGTATGTTGCTTGCTAAAACCAGCAATCGGTTCAATTGGATAGTTGAAGTTTTAGCCACGGTAATAATTATTATAATTATGGCTGAAACTGCATATTTAACGTTAGAACAGACATTGAAGACTGGAGAAATGATGGCAATTCTGTCGATAGGGATTGGTATCATACCGTCATGCACCAGACTAATGTTGACCAATTTACAAATTCAGGAAGCAAAGGTTGCTTACAACAGGATGTATGAATTTGCATCAATTGAACCAGAATGCAATAACAACTCTGCTGTAAAAAATGATGAATGGACAAGCATTTTTGAAAAGTTAGAAATTAAAAACTTAAGTTTTCGTTTCCCTGGCCGGCCACAATTGTTGCAGAATGTAAACCTAACGGTGGAAAAAGGTAAGCTTGTTGCATTAACAGGAGAAAGCGGATGTGGTAAAAGCACCATCCTTCAGGTTTTACAAAGATTCTATCTTCAGGAAACTGGCAGTATTTTTATCAACGAAAAAATCGACCTCTCGAACATATCAGTTAAAGGCTGGCGAAAAATTATTGCCGTGGTTCCACAAGAAGTTAAACTTTTTAATTGCTCAATTATAGAAAACATTTGCTTAAGTAATAATGAGGAGGGTTGGAAACTTGTGGCTGAACTATGCCAGCATCATGGCTTACTTTATTATTTTAACCAATTTCCGCAAGGGCTCTTCACTAAAGTTGGAGAGGACGGCTTAGGCCTTTCAGGTGGACAGAAGCAAATTGTTGCTCTGCTTAGAGCTTTATATTCAAAGCCCCAATTACTTTTGCTTGACGAAGCCACGGCTGCCTTAGATCCAAAAACAGAGAATTTTATCTTAGAATTACTTATAAAACTAAAGGCAGACATGGGAATTCTTTTGATTACCCATAAAGAAAGTACTGCTAAAATTGCCGACAAAATTTATGTTGTAGAAAACGGTCAAACTAATGAAATAAGCCAAACATATAAAATGAATTAGATGCAACATGTCATAGTGGAAGAAGTAGGAGGTTGATTTTTAATTTTCTTAATTCTGATAACTGTAGATGATAACTATTCGGATAAAATTAGAACTTTATCACATTTGGAAGTGATGCCGTAGATGATAGCAGCTAATGGGGGTGATTATCGAGGTCTTCTTTTTAAAAAAGACCCAATTCCGTAGTTTCAAGCTTCTTTTCTTACTAAATCCCAATCTCTACTGATAATGTCGTGAATCTTTTTTACTGTCCATATACGCCTTTTAATGCGTAAGGCAACTTTCTGTTAACGGATAAGGAATCCTGATGCCGATGTCCGCAAAAATTCCTTTGATTCAAGTTCAATTATCTGTAGACAGAATGGGCTATTGTTCTCTTCCAGAAGCTTTGAGGTTCGTTTAGCTCTTTTTCTACTTTGAGGATTTCGAAATAATTCAGCATACCTTCTGGTAATAAAAAACTGATAAGGGTGTGTTTGGCTTGATTCAAGGGGCTTTCTATTGTTGTAATGCAAAAGAAAAATTATTTAATTCCCACCCAATTTTTCCGCTTGATCCCTTTTTTATTAAGATTTGATGGATATTTTGAGCTTTTTATATTAATAAAAAACCCTGCAAATGGGTGATTTGCAGGGTTTTGCCACTATTTGATATTGACTTTTGTAGCCCGTAGGGGAATCGAACCCCTGTTTCCAGAATGAAAATCTGGCGTCCTCACCCCTAGACGAACGGGCCATTAAAATAAGTCCTGAGTCTTTAGTTCTTAGTCTAAAGTCAATTAGCCTTTGGACTGGATACTGATGACTACAGACTACCTTTTGGTAGCGGGGACACGACTCGAACGTGCGACCTTCGGGTTATGAGCCCGACGAGCTACCAACTGCTCCACCCCGCACTCTATACAACTCGTTTTTTCTTTGAATTAAATCCTTAACTCTGTTTCCGAATTGGAATGCAAAGATATAATTCGTTTCTTTGTGCTGCAAATTTTTTTTAAAAAATATTTTAATGGCGCATAAAGCAGGTTTTGTTAGTATAATAGGTAAACCAAATGTAGGTAAATCCACCCTCATGAATGTGCTTGTAGGCGAGCGACTTAGCATTATCACTCCTAAAGCGCAAACCACAAGACACCGGATTCTGGGAATTGTAAATGAGGAAGAATATCAGATTGTTTTTTCTGATACCCCGGGTATAATTAAGCCAAAATACAGTTTACAGGAGAGTATGATGAACTTTGTTAATGGTTCTTTAACAGATGCTGACGTACTTTTATTTGTAACTGATATCAATGAAACATATGACGAAGATGATGTTTTGGATAAAATTCTAAACAGAGATATCCCAACCATTGTACTCATCAATAAAATAGATCAGGCGGCTCAAGATCAGGTTGACGAAAAAATCGCCTATTGGCAGGAGAAGTTGAACCCGGTTTCTATTTATGCGATTTCGGCTTTACACAAACATAATGTTGATGGATTATTGGATCGCGTTTTGGAAATGTTACCGGAGCATCCACCATATTATGATAAAGAAGATTTAACAGATCGTTCAGAGCGTTTCTTCGTTTCTGAAATTATCCGAGAAAAAATCTTCCTGAATTATCAAAAGGAAATCCCTTACAGTACAGAGGTGATTGTGAAGAGTTTCAAGGATGAGGAACTGAAAAATGGCAAAGGCCAGATGATTAGAATAAGTGCCGAAATCGTGGTAGAACGCGATTCACAAAAAAACATTCTAATCGGTACTGGTGGCAGCATGCTTAAAAAAGTGGGCACAGAAGCGCGGATAGAAATAGAGAAATTTTTAGACACCAAAGTGTTCCTGGAACTGTTTGTAAAAGTAATTCCGGATTGGAGAAGTAAAAAGAACTATTTAAAAAGCTTTGGTTACGATAATTAACTGTACCTTTGCAGCCCGAAATGAATCGGTTAGTAGTTGATAGTCAATGGCTGATAGGCCTAATCGTTTAAGCAGCTTGCTTAAGCACCACGACCATTAACTATAAGCCATTAACTATCAATTAGAATACCCATGAGTAATATTATCGCCATCGTAGGCAGGCCAAACGTAGGCAAAAGCACCCTTTTTAATAGATTAACTGAGAGCCGTAAGGCAATTGTAGATGATGTGAGTGGCGTAACCCGCGACAGGCATTATGGCGTAGGGGAGTGGACAGACCGTCAATTTACAGTAATTGATACAGGGGGTTATGTAGCCAACTCTGAAGATGTTTATGAAGCTGCCATCCGCGAGCAGGTAATGATCGCCATTGAAGAAGCCAGCGTTTTGGTTTTTATGGTAGATGTAACCACAGGCATCACCGATTTGGATGATGACATTGCACAGGTACTTCGCCGCAGTAATAAACCGGTTTTCGTTTGTGCAAACAAAGTGGATAATACGGCTTTATATAGTGAAATCAGTACTTTTTATGGCTTTGGATTAGGCGAGATCTTCCCGCTTTCTTCTATGACAGGTTCTGGTACCGGTGAGTTGCTGGATGAGGTGGTTAAACACTTCGAAGATATTCCGGAGGAAGAAAACCAATTGCCAAAAATTACTATTGCTGGTCGCCCGAATGTGGGTAAATCATCTTTGGTAAACGCTTTAATAGGTAAAGAAAGAAATATTGTAACGGCTAACGCCGGAACTACCCGCGATTCCATCAAAATTCATTACAACCAGTTCGGTCACGAATTTATGTTAATCGATACTGCCGGATTACGTAAAAAAACCAAGGTTAAAGAAAATCTTGAATTTTACTCCGTAATGCGTACCATCAAAGCTTTGGAAGAAGCGGATGTGGTGGTGTTAATGATTGATGCGCAGGAAGGGATTGAAAGTCAGGACATTAATATTTTCCACTTAGCGGAGAAAAATAAAAAAGGTATTGTTATCCTGGTAAATAAATGGGATATGATCGAGAAAAATACGCAAACGATGAAAGCTTTCGAAGAGCAGATTCACGAGCGGATTCGTCCTTTCACCGATGTGCCGATTGTATTTACTTCTGTATTGAACAAACAACGTATTTTCAAGGCGATTGAAGTAGCGCTTGAGGTGGCTAAAAATCGCGGTAAGAAAATTCCTACATCAAAATTGAATGATGTAATGTTGCCATTGATTGAGAAATTCCCGCCACCGGCATTAAAAGGAAAGCACATTAAGATTAAGTACATTACCCAAATCAATGGAACATCACCGATGTTTGCATTCTTCTGTAACCTGCCTCAATATATCAAAGATCCGTACAAACGTTTCATCGAAAATAAATTGAGAGAGAATTTCGATTTTTCTGGTTCGCCAATTCAAATTTTCTTCAGACAGAAATAAGGTAAGGGTAGAAGGTTAAAAGGTAGAGGGCTGAAGGTCCAAATCCATAAGGAATCGTCATCGGATAAATATTGGCATAGCGCCTATATTCATCCGATGAATGAAAGAATTCTTCCATTTGCAGATTCTATTTACCTTTGCCAAATGCAATTACAAGTAATCAATAGTCAACAAGCAGATTTCGATACGATTTTCAAATTCTACGATATGGCTATTGCCTATCAGAAAAAAGTGTTTAACAAACATTGGCAAGGCTTTAGCAGAGAATTAGTCGAAACAGAAATTGCAGAAAACCGTCAATACAAAATTCTGGTTGATGGAGAAGTAGCTTGTGTTTTCGCTGTAACTTTCAACGATCAGCTCATCTGGGGCGACCGCGATCATGACGCCATTTATATCCATCGAATTGTTACCCATCCTGATTTTAGAGGTTTTTCCTTTGTTAAAGAGATCATCACCTGGGCTAAAGCTTATGCGGCAGAAAAACAGCTAACATATATCCGCATGGATACCTGGGCAGATAATGAAAAACTGTTGGACTATTACACCAGTTGTGGTTTCGAGTACGTTGGTATCGCAACAATGGAAAAAACAGCAGGTTTACCAAAGCATTATGAAGGCATCAGTTTAAGCCTGTTTGAGATCAATTTGGCTAACTAAGACCGTTAGCCTATTTCACTTGAAGTTTCCAGCTGAGCATATCGTCTACCTCGCCTACATGTACAAAATTGTTTTTTTCTAAGATAGCGTAGGAAGCGGTATTCGCTTTCTCAGTAGAAGCAAAAATGGCTTGTACTTCAGGTTGTTCTTTCGCCCATTCCACAATTCTGCCTATAGCTTCTGTCATGTATCCTTTGCCACGAAACGCTTCATAAGTGCCATATCCAATTTCTATTTCTCCTCGCTGATCCGGTTCGCCGATAAAAGAAATATCACCTACAATTGTGTTTTCAGCTTTAGCAATCACAATCCATAAAGTTTTGTAGCAATAGTTTCTGTCCTGGTCAAAAACCTCCGGTAAGGTACTTTGCTGCAAAGCTTCCTGCAGTTCTGGAGAAATGTTTTTCCTGGTGTACCGAAGGCCTAATTCTTCCTCCAGGGAATGATCATCTTTAATATATTTTAAAAGCTGATCATGGTGGAGTGGTTTTAAAATGAGGCGTTCTGTTTCGATCATATGATAAATATTGAAGGTATGATTTATAAACTCAATATCGATTGTGAAGGTTTAGGGAAAATAATTTTTTGAACTAAAAAAAGCGGGCGTTGTGCAATCGGCCCACATTCGACCAATTTTTTTATTAAAGATTGGCTAGCGCTTGTTTAATAGCATTATCTGTCTGGTTTACCGATCGGTAATAACCAACATCACCTAAGTAATACCGGCACAGCAATGCTTTTAAATCATTTAAAATAACCGTTTTAGATCCATATAGTTGTAATCGATCTATTGGAACATTTTTACGCTGGATGTAGCCGATAAAATCTTTGAAATCGTTATCTCCTAAACTAAAATAGTTGATATTTTGCTCTACAAAACTAGCACTATAGCGGTTGGTTAAAACATTAAATACATAATCTGACAATACTTTTTTGCTCACCAGGTTAGCATAGAACTTATTGTATCCGGTTGTATCCAGTTTGACGAAAATATCTGGCTGAATGCCGCCAATTGTTTTAGCCCGTTTATGCTGGTGAACGTTTACACCTTCATTTTTTTCAATAGAATCCTGAAAAGATGTCCTGTCACCGGTTAACTCTCCATCGCTCATGCGTTCATCTAACTCATGTTTATAGGCATCATAACCTTTTTTATATGATTTCTGAATGCTTCTTCCTGATGGTGTGTAATACCTTGCAATGGTTAAGTTGAGTGCAGATCCATCTCCAAAAGCAAATTGTTCCTGTACCAGGCCTTTACCAAAAGAACGGCGGCCTACAATAATGCCGCGGCCTAAATCCTGTATGGCTCCGGCTACAATTTCACTAGCTGAAGCCGTGTTTTCATTAATTAATACAGCCAATTTGCCATTTTGAAAAGCACCTGTTCCGGTAGAGAAATAATCTGTTCTTGGCTCATGCTTACCCTGGGTATAAACAATCAACTTATTTTCAGGCAGAAACTGATCTGCTAAACCCGTAGCTGCAGAAAAGTAACCACCACCGTTATCGCGCAAGTCTAAGATTAGTTTTTTCATTCCCTTAGCTTTTAAGTTGGCCGCTGCGGTAGCGAAATCGCTGTCGGTATTGGCACCGAATTTACTAATGCGTACGTATCCGGTTTCAGGGTTAATGAGGTAAGCAGCATCAATGCTGCTAATGTTTACTTTGCCCCGGGTAACCATTAACCGGCTTTGTACCTGTGTACCGCTCCGGAGCAAAGTTACCCCAACACCGCTGCCCGCTCTGCCTCTAAATCTACCTGTTAATTGTTCTTTAGGTAAATTTCTTCCGCTCACTGTAGTGGTATCAATAGCTAAAATTTTATCTCCCAATTTAATACCGGCCTGGTAAGCGGGGCCATCCTTTACCACGCCTGTTACCATCATGGTATCATTCAGCATGTAATATTCTATGCCAACACCTTCGAAATTGCCTTCCAGGTTATCCGTCATGTCCTGGGCATCGGTGGGTGGTAAATAAACACTATGCGGATCCAGCTGATGTAAAACACTATCTATTGGTAAATTTTGGAAAGAATCTGTATTGATGTCGTCAACGTAGTTTTTATTGATGATGTGGAGAATTTCTTCGAGCTTTTCGTCGTTGTTACTTGCCAGCTCAGGTCTTCTAGTTACACCAAATCCCTGGTCTTTAATGAACTTTATACCCAAATACATACCCACTATCAGGATTACAGAATAGCTTAGGGCAATCAGTAAGTTTTTACGGGTATTCTTTTTCATTGGCGCTAGTGCAAATTTATGAAAATAAGCGGGTTGATCTATTTTTAACTGCAGTTTTCTGTCTTTTGTTTATAATATTTCACATAAATAAACAGATCAAACTTCACGGTAAGGACTAGCCCTCTATATTTTTGAATTTTTAGGGTAGATTTTAGAAAAGATTTACCGAATTTTATCAAAAATATAGATATGAATAGAGTTACCGAGCAAGAATCAAACTATAGCCACATTGATGAAATGTCGGTAATGGAAGTTTTGCAGGGAATCAATAACGAAGATAAAACTGTTGCCTTTGCTGTTGAAAAATCTTTGCCTCAAATAGAGAAACTGACTTCAGCTGTTGCCGAAAGAATGAAAAAAGGTGGTCGCCTTTTTTATATTGGCGCTGGTACCAGCGGTCGTTTGGGCGTAGTTGATGCATCCGAATGTCCGCCAACCTATGGTGTTCCATTTGATTGGGTAGTGGGAATTATCGCCGGTGGAGATACTGCAATCAGAAAAGCAGTGGAGTTTGCCGAAGATGATGCGGTACAGGCCTGGAAGGATCTGCAGGAATTTAACATTAACGAGAAAGATTGCCTGGTGGGTTTAGCGGCTTCGGGCACTACCCCATATGTAATCGGGGGCTTAAATACTGCCCGCAAACACGGCATTTTAACCGGTTGTATTGTTTGCAATGCAGGCGGACCAATCGCCGCTGAATCTGATTTTCCGGTAGAGGTAGTAGTTGGCCCGGAATTTATTACTGGTTCTACCAGAATGAAGTCCGGAACAGCACAAAAATTGGTTTTAAATATGCTGAGTACCACGGTAATGATACAATTGGGGCGTGTGGTAGGAAACAAAATGGTGGATATGCAGTTAACTAATCATAAGCTGGTTGATCGCGGTACGCAAATGGTGGCTGATGAATTAAATCTGAGTTATGATATAGCTGCAGATCTGTTGAGCAAACATGGTAGCGTTCGTAAGGCGGTGGAAGCAGGAAAAGGGGATTAAGGGTTGAAAGTTGAATGTTTTAAGTTTAGGCATTCAACTTTAATATCTTAATGATTTTTCATTTATTAACAAATCCCCTTTTTAACTTACAACTTTTAACTTTCAACTTAAAATGCACGAAATAGAACCGTATTACCAGTGGAGAGATGATTATATTTCGGCAGAAGATGAGCGTTCGCCGTTTTATAATACCGAATATTCTGAACTTTACTTTGATAAGCAGATCTATAACTTTCTGCTTCACCCGCAATGGGATGAATTTGGTTCAAATACTTTATACATGAAAGTATTGTATGCCGATTATGACCATAGCTATGCCATTATAGAATTTATCGGCGAATGGAATGATGCCATCAATAATGATATCATGTTGCTCAAGCGCGATATTTTAGAGTTAATGATGGATGAGGGAATTAACAAATTCATCTTAATTGGTGAAAACGTGCTGAACTTTCATTCTTCTGATGATAGTTATTATGAAGAATGGTTTCAGGAGGTCGAAGATGGCTGGATTGTTGGGATAAACTTTCAGGAACATGTCATTCGGGAGTTCAAAGACAATAACATTGATTATTACATCAATTTTGGAGGCGCATTTGATCACCTTCCCTGGCGCACATTAAAACCCTTACAATTCTTTAAAAAAGTTGAAGAATTGCTGACAAAAAGACTGAATTAAAGTATTATTTTTAAAATCATTTAAATACACAAAAAAGAAATGGAACAACAAAATTATCAATATCAAGACAATAGTGTTTTCGTACAGGAAAACTCCGTGTCGAAAAAATTCTTTGCCAGCGTATTCTTATGGATGTTCGTTGCATTAATCGTTTCAAGCGCTTCTGCATTTTTATTGGCAAATTCTCCTGGAATCTTATCTTATTTAGTAGCTGAAAAGGGATTTACCGTATTTGGGTACATCGCCATTTTCGCTCCGCTTGGTTTAGTGATGATCATGGGAGCCGCAATGCAAAGGCTATCATTCCCTGCTTTAGTAGGTATTTTTCTATTGTATTCTTTGCTAACGGGAGTGATGCTCGGGTTTATTCTTTTAATTTACACCTCTGCATCTATAGCGATTTGCTTCGTTGCAGCCGCGATTATCTTTGCTGTTATGGCGATCATGGGTTATACAACAGATGTCGATTTAAGTAAATTCGGCCCAATCCTGATGGCTGGTGTAATCGGCTTAGTGGTTGTAAGTGTGATCAACTTCTTTATCGGTAGCGATACTTTGAATTACATCTTAGGCTTTGTTGGTGTGGCTATTTTTACGGCACTTACCGCTTACAAAGTTCAGGAGATTAAAAGAATTGGCGAAGGTTTAGACGAAAACGGGAATGAAATTGCACTGGCAGATAGCAAGAAATTAGCAATAATGGGTGCTTTATCACTTTATATCACATTCATTAACTTATTTGTCTCCCTATTACGTCTTTTCGGTAACAGAAGGTAATTTCTTCAAAAAACCCTGACCATTGCTTTTCTCTGGTTTCGGGCGAACAACAAAACAATATTTTAAAGGCTATGCATATTTGCATGGCCTTTGTAATTTTATTTGGCAGCGAAGCGATAAATTTTGGAAATGATGTTGCTTTGTTGCATTTTTGTATGCTTATTAAGAAAGACGGAGGGATTAGACCCAACGAAGTCTTAGCAACCTGTGCCAACAAGGTGCTACATTCTAATCTTGGTTAACCGGGAGAAAGATAAGTTAAGGAAGTACTATCCATGTGCCAACTTTTTGAATAAGCTTTTTTAAGTATTTAGTAGAAAGTATTTAGTAGTTAGACCCTAATTGCTAAACTAATCAACTAAGTTCAAATGTAGTTTTATAAAATGTCGAATGTCTTGATACTTTATACTAACTACTAACTACTAGTATGAGCATAAGAGCAGAATTAGAAAAACGAATTTTAGTAATCGACGGTGCAATGGGCACTATGATTCAACGTTATACACTTACCGAGGAGGATTTTAGAGGCGAACGGTTTAAAGATCATCCATGTGATGTTAAAGGCAATAACGATTTGCTTAATATCACCCGCCCGGATATTATTAAGGCAATTCACCTTGAATACCTTGCCGCCGGAGCTGATATCATCGAAACCAATACCTTTAGTACGCAAAGAATTTCCATGGCTGATTACCAGATGGAAGATCTTTCTTATGAGCTCAGTTATGAAGGTGCGAGAGTAGCCAAAGAGGCCGCGGATGAGTTTATGACCGCTAATCCGGATCGTAAATGTTTTGTTGCCGGTGCCATTGGCCCAACCAACAGAACCCTTTCCATGTCGCCGAATGTAAACGATCCAGGTTACCGGGCAGTTTACTTTGACGAATTAGAAACCGCTTATTATGAGCAGGTACGTGGTTTGGTTGATGGTGGTTCGGATGTATTGCTGATTGAAACCATTTTCGATACCTTAAATGCAAAAGTGGCCATTGTGGCCATTAAGAAATATGAAGAAGTAATTGGACGCAAACTGGAGATTATGATTTCTGGTACCATTACCGATGCTTCCGGCAGAACCTTATCCGGCCAAACTGCCGAGGCATTCTTAAACTCAGTGATGCATGCGAAGCCTTTAAGTATTGGTTTCAACTGCGCTTTGGGGGCAAAGGAAATGCGTCCGCACATCGAAGAGCTCGCTGCAAAAGCGGGATGTTACGTTTCTGCTTACCCAAATGCGGGTTTGCCAAATGAATTCGGTGCCTATGACGAGCAACCGCATGAAACTGCCCATTTGGTAGATGATTTTATCGCTTCGGGTTTCGTAAATATTGTAGGGGGATGCTGTGGTACCACACCAGAACATATAGGCTGTATTGCAGCAAATGCCAGAAAAGCATCCCCCAGAAAAATTCCGGAAATACAGCCCTTTATGCGTTTGAGTGGCCTTGAGCCCGTAACCATTACGCCAGAAAGTATTTTTGTTAATATTGGGGAAAGAACCAACATTACCGGTTCGCCTAAATTTTCAAAACTGATTTTAGGTGGCGATTACGAAGCTGCGCTGGCCGTTGCCTTACAACAGGTGGAAGGTGGCGCCCAGGTGATTGATGTGAACATGGATGAAGGAATGCTTGATTCGGAAGCGGCAATGACCAAATTCTTAAATCTGATCGCCTCTGAACCCGACATTGCAAAGTTGCCCATCATGGTCGATTCCTCTAAATGGTCGGTGATTGAAAATGGCCTGAAATGTTTGCAGGGTAAAGGTATAGTAAATTCGATTTCCTTAAAAGAAGGGGAAGATAAGTTCCGTGAAAGCGCCAGAAAGATTATGCAATATGGCGCCGCAGTTGTGGTAATGGCTTTTGATGAGCAAGGCCAGGCCGATAATTACGAGCGGAGGAAAGAAATTTGTAAGAGAAGTTATGATATCCTGGTTCATGAAATTGGATTTCCGGCAGAAGATATCATTTTCGACCCTAATATTTTAACGGTAGCCACCGGGTTGGAAGAGCATAACAATTATGCTGTCGATTTTATCAATGCCACCCGTTGGATTAAAGAAAATTTACCACATGCGAAGGTAAGTGGCGGGGTGTCCAATATCTCTTTCTCCTTCAGGGGGAACAATACCGTTCGTGAGGCCATGCACTCCGCTTTTCTTTACCATGCCATTCAGGCTGGTTTGGATATGGGGATTGTAAATGCCGGGATGCTCGAAGTTTATCAGGAAATTCCACCGGAGCTTTTAGAAAGAGTAGAAGATGTGCTGTTGAACAGGAGGGATTATGCAACGGAGCGTTTGGTGGAGTATGCCGATACCGTCAAATCAAAAGGCAAAGAAATTGTAAAAGACGAGGAGTGGAGAAAAGGAACTGTAGAGGAACGCCTATCTCATTCCCTTGTTAAAGGAATTGTAGAATATCTGGATGATGACGTGGAAGAGGCCCGTCAGAAATATCCCCGCCCGATTCAGGTCATTGAAGGGCCTTTAATGGATGGGATGAATATTGTTGGTGACTTATTCGGCGCAGGTAAAATGTTCCTTCCTCAGGTGGTGAAATCGGCAAGGGTAATGAAAAAGGCGGTGGCCTATTTATTGCCATTTATCGAACAGGAGAAACTGGATAATCCAGATCAGAATCAAAGTTCATCAGCTGGAAGAGTGCTGATGGCTACTGTAAAAGGTGATGTTCACGACATTGGAAAAAATATTGTAGGGGTAGTTTTAGCCTGTAATAACTTCGAAATAGTAGATATGGGCGTGATGGTTCCCGCACAGGAAATCATCAAAAAGGCCAGAGAAATAAATGCTGATATCATTGGTTTAAGTGGCTTGATTACGCCATCTCTTGATGAAATGGTTCACTTCGCCAAAGAAATGGAACGGGAGAATTTTACCATCCCATTAATCATCGGCGGCGCTACCACCTCAAGGATTCATGCCGCTGTTAAAGTGGCGCCAAATTACTCTGGTCCTGCCATCCATGTATTGGACGCTTCCAGAAGTGTAACGGTTTGCAGTACCTTGATGAATCCGGAAACTAAGGATGAATATGTAGCGGGAATCAGAGCAGAATATGATAAAGCACGAGAGGCACATTTAAATAAGCGTTCTGATAAGCGCTTTAAAACGCTTGAACAAGCACGAGAAAATAAATTTAAGATCGATTTTAAACCAGATCTTCCTGCACCGGAGTTTACCGGAACGCGGGTATTTGATAATTATCCACTCGAAGAACTGGTTCCTTATATCGACTGGACGCCTTTTTTCCATACCTGGGAACTCCGCGGAAGCTATCCTAAAATCTTTGATGATAAAAATGTTGGTGCTGAAGCGAAGAAGCTTTTCGATGACGCGCAGACACTTTTAAAAAGAATTCTTGATGAAAAATTGCTAACCGCCAGAGGAGTGATTGGTTTCTGGCCGGCAAATACAGTTGGAGACGATATTGAATTAGAAGTCCGGAGTCCGACGTCCGGAGTCGGAAGTCAGAACGGCGACTCCAGCCTAGCGACTGAAGACTCAGGACTAGTTACCATACACACCCTTCGCCAGCAGGCAGAAAAAGTTGATGGACAACCTTATTACGCTTTATCAGACTTTATTGCACCTAAAGAAACGGGGATTCAGGATTATTTCGGTGGTTTTGCAGTAACCACAGGCATTGGAATTGATGCGCTGGTTGAAGAATTTGAATCGAATTATGATGACTACAACAGCATTATGGCAAAAGCCCTTGCCGATCGTTTGGCCGAAGCATTTGCCGAGCGCATGCACGAGCGGGTACGTAAAGAATATTGGGGTTATGCCAAAGATGAGAATCTTTCGAACACCGAATTAATTAAAGAAGAATATGCCGGAATTCGTCCTGCTCCTGGTTATCCGGCATGTCCCGAGCATACTGAAAAAGGTACTTTATTTCAATTGCTGGATGCTGAAAATCAGATTGGCCTTCGTTTAACCGAAAGTTATGCCATGTATCCAACGGCAGCGGTAAGTGGGTTTTACTTTGCACATCCGGAATCCAGGTATTTTGGTCTGGGAAAAATCACCAAAGACCAGATCGAAGATTATGCATCGCGTAAAGGCATGTCTATAGAGGAGGTAGAGCGGTGGCTGAGTCCGAATTTGGCATACTAGGTTTTGGTTTAAGATATGAAGTATTTAGTATAAAGTATATAGTAGTTAGACAGGATGCATAATTTCAGAGAGCTTAAAGTTTGGAAAATGGGAATTGAGATTGCCAAACTGGTTTTTCAACTTACCCGATCCTTTCCTGCTGAAGAAAGATATTCGCTAACTTCTCAATTGACACGTTGTGCGGTATCAGTACCATCAAATATTGCCGAAGGATGTGGCAGAAAATCTGACAAAGAATTTAATCAATTCTTAAGTATTAGCTTAGGCTCTGCTTTCGAATTGGAAACACAAATAATATTAGCATATGAATTTGAATATATTAGTAAAGATATATATGAGGTTACGATAATTAAAATTAATGAACTTCAAAAAATGATCAGTGGTTTACAACGTAGTCTAGGCATTTGATCTGGATAATATAGACTTTATACTGAGTACTAAAACGGCTATTTGTTTACTTTGAAGTTTAGGCATTTAATCTTGATACTATATACTTTATACTGAGTACTAAAAATGAAAATCACCAACCATATAAAAAACGCCAAGGGTAAAACCTTATTTTCTTTCGAACTATTACCACCAATTAAAGGCCAGAGCATCCAATGGATTTACGATGCGATTGATCCCTTACTGGAATTTGATCCACCGTTTATTGATGTGACTTCCCTGCGTGAAGATTATATCTATAAAGAGCAGGAAAATGGTTTGTTGCAAAAGGTATCTTATCGTAAACGCCCTGGTACGATTGCCATTTGTGCGGCCATTATCCATAAATATAAAATTGATGCCGTACCGCACCTAATCTGTGGCGGTTTCACTAAAGAGGAAACTGAAAATGCGTTGATTGATTTACAATTTTTGGGTATTGATAATGTACTCGCTTTAAGAGGTGATGCACGGGCGGCAGATCATTCGTTTATCCCTACAAAGGGTGGTCATTGTTATGCTACCGATTTGATTCAGCATATCAAAAACCATAATGAGGGCAAATTTTTGCATGAAGATATTGAAACCTTCAAAAGCGACTTTTGTATTGGCGTAGCCGGATACCCTGAAAAGCATTTCGAAGCCCCAAATTTAAATGCAGATTTTAAATACCTGAAGAAAAAGGTAGACATGGGTGCAGAGTTTATTGTGACGCAAATGTTTTTTGATAATCAGAAGTATTTCGATTTCGTGAAGAAATGCCGGGAGAATGATATCAATGTACCGATTATTCCGGGTTTGAAACCAATCAGCACATTAACACAATTAAATGTTTTGCCTAAAATTTTTCATATCGACCTTCCGGATGAGTTAACTGATGCGTTATCTCATGCTAAAAGCAATGCGGAAGCAAAAGAAATTGGTACAGCCGCAATGATTAAGCAATGCAAGGAACTGATGGATTTCGGTGCGCCGGTGCTACACTTTTATACCATGGGCAGGCCAGAACAAACCAAGCAAATTGCGAAAGCGATCTTTTAAAGATAATCCCTGTTTTGATCACCGATAGCATTACAAATGAACCATTTAAATAAAGATTTAGCGCAGCTTGAGGAGATTCTTAGCCAGATACAAAAGCAAAGTTCAGCGTACCTCGATCAACTTCATCACAGACCAACAACTGGGCATGTAAATCTTGATCGGGAAGTTACTTTCCACGAAGAAGGTGTAGGGGCTTTAGGCGCGCTGCAATATTTTAACGAACGATTTGAACCTGCAATGGTTGCTTCATCAGGTCCGAGGTTTTGGGGCTTTGTAACAGGCGGGACTACCCCAGCGGCCATTGCCGGCGACTGGCTTGCTTCAGTTTATGATCAAAACACACAATCTGCCAAAGGCAATGGTGATATTTCTGCAGTGATAGAATTTGAAACCATCAAACTTTTATTATCTCTTTTTAACCTGCCGGATGATTTTTTTGGTGGTTTTGTAACCGGTGCCACCATTTCTAATTTTACATGTTTAGGAAGCGCCAGGCAATGGATTGGTAGACAAGCCGGGAAAGATTTTGCAAGAGATGGCGTGAGCGGTTTGATCAAAGTTTTATCGGCTACGCCACACTCCTCTGCTATGAAATCATTATCCATGCTTGGAATTGGCAGCAATAACGTGACGAAGATTGAAGTTCTTGCCGGTAACCGGGAGGCAATAGATATAGCCGATCTGGAAGATAAAATTATTGAACTGAATGGCGAGCCTTTCATCTTGATTTCGAGCGCAGGAACTGTGAATACCGTTGATTTTGATGATTTCACAGCCATTCAAGAATTGCGTCAAAAATATAATTTCTGGTGGCATATCGATGCAGCCTTCGGTGGTTTTGCAGCTTGTTGTCCAAAATACCAACACCTGGTTTCAGGCTGGGAAAATGCAGACAGCATTACTGTTGATTGCCATAAGTGGCTCAATGTGCCTTATGAAAGTGCAGTTTTCTTATTGAAGGAGAAGCATAAGATTTTACAAATGGAAACTTTTCAGAATTCAAATGCAGCTTATCTTGGCGATCCGCTCGAGAACTTTAGTTACCTCAATTTCCTACCTGAAAACTCCCGTCGCCTGAAAGCATTACCAGCGTGGTTTAGTTTGATGAGTTATGGCAAATCGGGCTATCGGCAAATTGTAGAAAGCAATGTGGATCATGCGCTGCTGTTTGCTGAATTTATAAAAAGTAATGAGGCTTTCGAGTTGCTCGCCCCTGTGCGATTGAATACTGTTTGTTTTTCGTTAAAGGATAAAAATCAGTTAGACGAATTTCTAAATCGGCTGAATGCTACCGGCAAAGTTTTTATGACCGCTACCATTTATAAAGGCGTTAAAGCCATTCGTGCAGCCTTCGTCAATTGGCGAACATCTACCGCCGATATTCAAATTGCTACCGGTGAAATGAAAAAAATTCTGACAGAACTTTAACCTAATTAGATTGTTAGATAGATTGTACAACTTATATTTGCAGCAATGAAGTTTACCGGGTTGAAATATATATTGATCATTTGCATCGTGACCACTTTTTTTATAAAGGTGAGCAATGCGGTGTCGTATATTAAATATTCACCCATAGAACTGGAGTATGCATCCAATAATGACGATGCTACAGAAAAAGAAGAAAAGAAGGTTGAAACAGAATATTTTGCCAATTATTTCTCTACCGTTTCAGCGGTAAACACATCTTTTATTACAGAGAAAAAAGTGATCATCCCGGATCATTTCTTTTATCCTGCATATTTCCCAGAGGTACTCACACCTCCACCATCAGAAAATTCATTTATAGTCTAGTGTGCATTGCGTAACCGCGATGGCATTTTCATTTTATTAATTTATTCAAATATATCAGCATATGAAACGAGCAATTTCATTCACCTTTGCGGCTTTTTTAGTTACCGCATCGCTACAAATTAGTGCACAGGAAGTGGCACAAAATAATGTAAAACCAGTTACCAATTCACTTGAAACAGTTGCGAAATTACAACCCGTTAGTTTTAACTACGATAAAGCCTGGGCAGAAAGATTGAAAATTTCACCTAAACAACAATATGGTTTCGTTGGAACAGATGCTAAATCGGCTGTGCCTGAAATCGTAACCATACAGGCGAAAGATTACACAGTTGGTAAGAATGCTTATCGGTCAGCAACACTTACAAAAGTTGATTATGAAAGCTTAATCCCGTTATTGGTTGGAAGTATCAAAGAGCAACAGCAACAGATTGATGCATTGCGACAAGAGATCCAATCACTAAAATCAAGAAGTGCGAAATAAAACTATGTAAAGGCTGGATGCTGATCCAGCCTTTACATTTCCAGGAATTTTAAAATCTTCACACCATTTCGCAAAAATGAAATATGAAAGTCATATTTTAATTCACATAAATTTATAGCTTTAGTGGTATATGTAAATCGATTTACTGTAAGGTGTTGATTGTTAGTTTATTCAAGAGTTTGTATTGGATAATATGCGTCTTAATGACTGTTATACGATTTATGAGCAGGCACATTTTAAAAACTGAAAATTCCGTTTCTTTGATAGATTAAGATGGGACGTCGTTAAATGGCGTTTACATTTTATGTGGTTTAATACTTATATACACAATGGATACCAAATTTTCAGAAACGAAACCCAAATCAAATTACGCCGTTCCGCTTATCACCATCACGCTTTTATTTTTTATGTGGGGCTTTATTACCTGCATGAATGATATTTTGATTCCATACTTAAAGCAGCTGTTTAAGCTTACTTTTTTTGAATCGATGCTGGTGCAGTTTAGTTTCTTCGGAGCCTATTTTGTTGGTTCACTGATTTACTTTTTAATTTCTTACACCAGAGGCGATCCGATTAATAAAGTAGGCTACAAAAAAGGAATTCTCTTCGGTATTGTGCTTGCTGCAATTGGCTGTGTATTGTTCTTCCCTGCGGCAACGTATTCCATCTATCCGTTATTTCTAGGTGCATTATTTGTTTTAGGATTAGGTTTTACCGTTTTACAGATTACGGCAAACGCCTACGTTTCATTATTAGGCCCGGAAGATAGTGCTTCCAGCAGGTTAAATTTAACGCAGGCTTTTAATGCTTTCGGTACTACAATCGCGCCTATTTTAGGTGGTCATTTAATCTTTGAATTCTTCTCTGAAGCAGATGGAAGTTTCAGTGCTTCTGCTACCCGGATTCCATACTTAATTTTTGGAGCAATCTTACTTTTAGTGGGTTTGCTGATTTTCTATGTCAAGCTGCCATCTTTCAAACCGGAAGAGGAAGAACAGGCAAAAGGATTGGGTGTGTTGAAATTTCCTCATTTAACGAGAGGGATTGTAGCGCTTTTCTGCTATGTAGGTGCTGAGGTAGCTGTTGGTAGTTTTATTATCAGTTTCTTACACCTGCCTGAAATCAGCGGGCTGGAAGAAGCCGTAAGTAAAAACTACCTTTCCTTATATTGGGGTGGTGCAATGATCGGCCGTTTTGTTGGCGCTATTTCATTAAATCACTCATTAAGTCAAGGAAAAAAGATTATTTACATGCTGGGAACAGCAATCTTAGTGTTTGCCCTTATTTATAGCATTGTGGATTTAACGTTTGCACAAATCAGTTTCTTCCTTGTGTTTATTATATTAAACTTTATTGGCTTTCTGGTTGGTAAATCAGCTCCGGCGAGAACTTTGGCAATCTTCTCCACCATCAACGTATTGCTGTTGATCTCTGTAATGGTCAATAAAGGTGAACTGGCGATGTATAGCATTCTTGGAATCGGGATTTTCAACTCCATTATGTTCTCCAATATTTATACACTTTCGATTGCGAAACTGGGTGTTTATACCAGTCAGGGATCATCGCTACTGGTAATGGCTATTTTAGGTGGTGCAATTCTACCATTGGTTCAGGGTGCAGTTGCAGATCAGATCGGTGTGCATCACTCCTTTATTTTACCATTGGTATGTTATCTGTTTATTTTGTATTTCGGGATCTATTGTGCAAAACATTTAAAAGGAATTGAGCAAACCAGCGTAAAAGGCGGACATTAATAAAATCTTATAACTAAAAAAAGGTCGGGAGAATTCCCGACCTTTTGCGTATAGTTAAGTTCGATTAAGTTTTTTTGAACAGGTAATTTTTGAACGCTTCGAAGTCGGCTTCCAATTGATCTGCATGTTTAGGCAGGCTTTCCAATGCAGTAACCTGCGCTGGGATATCAATTTTAGCGGCAATGTCTACAGGAAAGATATCCGGAAATTTACAGGCATGGGCCGTAGATAAAAATACAGCTGCGCTATCTTCCGTTGGATTTTCCGCTCTATATTTTTCTACAGCTAGGTAAGCAATTGCGGTATGTGGACAAGCAACATAATTCAGTTTCTGGTCTAAATATTTAATGCCTTCCAATGTTTCTTCATCAGTAAAACGATAGGCGGTAACTACTTTTTTCAACTGATCAACATCCTGGTTGAATAAATCCATAATGCGGATCCAGTTACTTGGTGCACCAACGTCCATGGCATTAGAATAAGTTTGCGAAGATGGTCGAGTCTGGTAGATACCACTTTCCAGAAACCGGGGAACGGTATCATTAATATTGGTGGCCGCAATGAATTGTTTAACCGGCAAGCCCAGTTTGTAAGCCAATAAACCCGCGCCAATATTCCCGAAGTTTCCGCTTGGTACAGCAAAAACCACTTCATTTAAACCTTGTTTTTTCAGCTGTGCATAAGTGTTGAAATAGTAAAAGGTTTGTGGGATTAACCGGGAGATATTAATGGAATTTGCGGATGTCAGTCTGAATTTAGCGTTCAATTCTTCATCAGCAAAAGCTTGTTTCACCAGCGCTTGGCAATCATCAAAAGTGCCTTTTACTTCAATAGCTCTGATATTATTTCCGTTAGTGGTGAGTTGTAATTCCTGTATCGGACTTACTTTTCCTTCTGGATAAAGAATGGTCACCCTGGTATTTGGCACGCCTAAAAAACCCAGAGCCACTGCACCGCCGGTGTCGCCTGAAGTGGCTACCAGCACATCTAATAATTGTTCGCCATCTTTTAGGAAGTAAGCCATCACACGACTCATAAAACGGGCACCAAAATCTTTAAAAGCCAGCGATGGGCCGTGAAAAAGTTCGAGCACAAATGTTTTATCATCGAGTTTTACTGCAGGAGCATCAAAATTGATCGCATCATCAATTATTGCCTGTACATCAGCAGCCGGGATTTCATCTTTGAGAAGCGTTGAAGCTACTTTGTAGGCAATCTCTGGTAAAGAATACTTTTCAATATTCTGGATAAAATCTGCATCCAGTTGCGGGATATCAACAGGCATATACAAGCCTTTATCATGAGGCATGCTGTTAAAAACAGCTTCTTTAAAGGAAACGCGTAAATCTTTATTATTGGTTGAATATAAAATCATGGTTGAGGGTTAGAAGGTTGGAAGATTGGAAGGTTTGGGATCATGATTCCCAATGTTCGTCTCTTTGCATCCTTAATTAGTTCTTTTTTAACAATTCTTAAAGGCGGATTGAAAGTAGGAAAGTTGAAGATTTGTCCTTCGACCTTTCTACCCTCAACCATCTACCTTAAATTACTCTTGGCCCTTCGGCATTAACTGAAGAAACGTAAGCTTTACTGTTGATATTAATTTTATGTAGATGTTGTTGCTGGGCTTTGGTAATTTTCTTTGCCGTTTCTTCGTCTTTTGTCAATGCAAATACAGAAGGGCCGGATCCTGAAATACCAAATCCGATGGCACCATTTTCCATGGCGATGGCTCGCATTTCTTCAAAGCCTGGAATCAAAATCGAACGAGTAGGCTCTACGAGAACATCCTTCATGCTTCTGCCGATGAGATCAAAATCGTTCATAAATAGTCCGCTCACCAAACCGGCCACATTTCCCCACTGGGTAACCGCATCTTTAAGCAGAACTTTGCTGCGAATCATTTGTCGGGCATCTTTCGTTGGGACATCAACTTCCGGATAAACAATGGCAGCATACATTCCGGCAGGGGTTGGCAAAGAAATTACATCTAGTGGTTCATAACTTCTTACTAAAACAAATCCACCTAAAATAGCTGGCGCAACATTATCTGCATGACCGTAACCGCAGGCGAGTTCTTCGCCTTTCATGGCAAAAGGAACCAGTTCTTTTGGCGTAAGTAAATCGCCCATGAGTTTATTAATGGCGAACAGGCCGGCCACGGTACTGGCAGAGCTTGATCCTAATCCGCTGCCAATGGGCATTTTTTTATGCAACTCAATTTCTACACCAACATCTAACCGGTTTACGTGTTGCAGATAATGCTGAACACTGGCGCTGACCGTGTTTTTTTCGGCAGCCAGTGGTAACCGACCATCATCGCCCGTAATCCTTTTGATCACTACTCCAGGGGTATCGGTTAAACGCATTTCAACTTCATCTCCGGGTTCGTTTACTGCGAAGCCTAGCACATCGAAACCACAAACCACATTGGCAACAGTTGCAGGGGCGAATACGCGGATTACTCCTGGCTTTCCTGACTGAGACTTTGCCATCTCGGGGTCAACAGCTAAATTATCGGCAAGGTTTAAATTGTTGTTTGACATTTTGTTATAATTTTATATCGCCCCGGGTTTCTACCCTTGGGGCTATTTAATGCCTGGGGTTGAAACCCTAGGCAATGATTCGTATAATTCTCCTTTGATGGACTAATGTGTTAACGTTCCAACATTAATAATATCGGCGAAAACGCCAGCGGCGGTCACTTCGGCGCCAGCACCAGGGCCTTTTACCACCAACGGACGGGATTTGTATCGATCTGTGGTAAATGAGATGATATTATCACTTCCTGAAAGCATGTAAAATGGATGGCTATCATCAACCATTTGAAGGCTTATTTCTACATTGCCATCTTCCAGTTTTCCAATGTAACGCAATACTTTGCCATCATTAGCCGCTTTGTTCTTTAAATCCTCGAAATAAGCTGCGTTTACCTGTAACTCGTTATAAAAATCTTCTACAGAGGTTGCATTTAAACAAGCTTCGGGTAAAATGTTGTCAATCTTCACATCAGCAGCTTCTAATGGATAACCAGCATCACGAGCCAATATTAACATTTTACGCATGAAATCTTTTCCATTCAAATCATCCCGTGGATCTGGTTCTGTATAACCCAACTCCTGCGCTTCTTTCACGGTTTCATAAAATCCGGCTTCCCCTTTAAAATTATTGAAAATATAGGAGATTGTTCCCGATAGGATTGCCTCGATGCGGGCCACCTTATCTCCACTCATCATCAATTCTTTGAGGGTACGGATGATCGGAAGACCTGCACCTACATTGGTTTCGTAATAAAAATCTACACCAAACTTACGGGCAGTATCTTTAAATGATTTGTATTGGGCGTAATCTGCAGAATTACCTTTTTTGTTGCAGGTAACCACAGAGATGCTGCTTTCGAAAACGCCCTGATAAAATTCGATAGGTGTTTCTGCAGCGGTATTGTCTACAAAAACGCAGTTGGGTAAATTCATGGCTTTCATTTTCGCTACAAAACCTGCGAGATCAGCCTGCTCACCATTTTCATTCAGGTCATTTTCCCAATTTTCTAGTGATAAACCATCAGCATTGAAGACCATTTTGCGGGTATTACATATTCCAGTCACCTTTACCTGCAAGTCATTGTTTTCAGCAAGGAAAGGCATTTGTTCCTTCAGTTGATTGAATAATGTTTTGCCAATGTTTCCCGTTCCAAGGCAGAAGATATTAAGTGTTCTTTTTAAATCAGTAAAAAAAGCATCATGAACAGCGTTTACTGCCTTTGATAAATCATCTTTACTAATGATTACAGAAATATTGTATTCTGAAGAACCTTGCGCAATTGCCCTTACATTGATTCCGTTGCGGCCTAGTGCGCCAAATAAACGACCGCTCATGCCGGGTGTGCGTTTCATGTTTTCACCTACAATTGCCAGTACGGCCAGGTTGTTTTCAACTTCAGGCAAGGCCAGTTTATTGGCATCAAGTTCCAGTTCAAATTCTTTCTTAATCAATGCAATTGCCTGTCCGGCATCAGTTGGTTTTACAGCGAAGGTAATGCTGTGTTCTGATGAAGACTGGGTAATCAGCACCACATTGATTTGCTCCCGGGAAAGCAGAGAAAACAACCTGCCACTAAAGCCGGCTTTTCCCACCATTCCGCTTCCGGTAAGGTTGATGATGCTGATATGATCGATAGAAGAAATACCTTTGATGGGTAGACTGGATGTTTTTACGTCGCTTTTAATGTAGGTTCCGCTGAAATCAGGCTGGAAGGTATTTTTAATTACGATCGGAATTTTCTTCATGAAAGCAGGGATCATCGTTGGTGGATAGATCACTTTCGCTCCGAAATAACTCAATTCCATTGCTTCGGTATAACTCAATTCTGGTAAGGAGAAGGCTTTTTTTACGATCCGTGGATCTGCAGTCATCATTCCGTTTACGTCTGTCCAGATTTCGATTTCTTCGGTGTTAAGGGCAGAACCCCAAACTGCAGCAGTATAATCAGAACCACCACGGCCCAAAGTAGTTACCCTTCCTGCAGCATTGCTGGCGATGAAACCGGTAACAAAAAGTACTTTAGCTGCATTCGCCTGATAGAAGTCGTTGATCAGAATCTCTGTTAAATCTGCATCTACTTTCGCTTGTCCGAAATTACTGTCGGTTTTAATTAATTCAGATCCATTCACATATAATGCTTCCGAAAACTGTTGTGAAGCGATATGCGCAATCATAAAAGAAGCGCAACGTTCGCCATAACTCAGAATCTGATCTTTGGTTTGTGGGCTTAACTCACGAAGGTTGGTTACGGCCTGTAATAAATCTTCTAATTCATTAAAGAAGATCTTCAGGCGTGTAAATACCGGGTTTTGTGCCGCTGCGGGCAGCAAAGAGCGGATAACCGCAAAGTGTTTCGCTTCAATTTCCTTTAAAGAAGCGTCGTAATTTTCTCCTCGTTCAGCCCTTTCGGCCATATCAGTCAGGAGGTTGGTTACGCCACTCATTGCCGATAATACAACTACCGGATTGCTTTGTAATTTTTCTTTGGCTACTATATTAAGTAGTGTTTTAATGTTCTCGGCCGAACCTACGGATGTGCCACCGAATTTAAGTACTTTCATTAGTTGTGGTTTTAGTGAAAGCTGCACTGTTGCTGGTTAATTATTTTGGTCTAGTGCAGTTTTCAACGGTTTGGTTAAAAAAAAAAGCGCCCCGATTTGTGTCGGGACGCTTTCTGTGTTTTGTATGTTAATTCAATTTACAACAAATTAGCCCCGCTGGTTTATCCCGGTGGTAATAATAATCGTTGTAATAATCGAAGAATTAAAAATCATTGCTCTTGGTGTATTTTGTACACCGTAAAGTAGCAGATTATTTTTCTTAAATGCAAACAATTTCAAAATTTATTTAGAAAAATTTTAATAAAACGTTTAAGTGAATGAAATTAAAGCATTTTTTGAACTGGAAACCATGTTGGTTCTTTTGACTTATAATTAGGTTTTACGCTTTCCAGCCTCGTTGTGATCTGAACGATATCCAATCATTCTTTAATCTGTTGGTTACGAAATTTGGATTTAACACTAGTATCAAGAATATTTATGGAATCCTGGTTGATTTGGCATCTTTGTTAAAAATAAATCCCATGAAAATCTTTTTTGCTGCTTTAATTTTGATTGCCGTTAATACTGCTGTCTATTCTCAAAAAAACGTTAAAATAACACTGGATTGTGGAGTAACTCCAAAGGGTCCGCCGCCACTTTGGCTGGTGGTATTTAAGAATAAAACTTTTGTTATGAAAAATGAATATATAAAAGCGGTAAATCCAAATACAATCGAATCAATAAATGTAACAAAAGATACAACTGCCACGGCCATTTATGGGGCCAAAGGAGCCTACGGTGTCGTTAGTATTAGCATAAACAATAAATTTGCAGGGAAGGAATTTAAAAGGCTAAAACCCTTTCTTGAAAAACTAGAATGACCTACCTTACCCCAATGTAAATCTCTACTTCAGAATTTTCACCTTGTTGAGATTTCTCGCCATAAACTTCAAAATCTGCATGGTAAGTACGGTAAAGAGCAATATTATTAGACCAGATTTCTTGCCAGGTGGCAACTACGGCGTTTGGCATTTCGCCTTTGGCAATATACCTTAACAGCTTTTCATTAATGATTTCTTTTCCAACCAAACCCTCTGGAATAACAGCTAAAGAAGTAACCCGGTGACCAATAATCGTGGTGTATTTGCCGGTATAATCGCTTTCATAATCTGTGTAGATGGCATAAACATCTTCACTTTCTTTATTCTCGATCTGACTGGAAATTTGTTCGTTGTAAAATCTTCCCCAGAGCTGGCCTAAATCTGTTGCCGCCTGGTTGTTTTGATTAGTGGTTTCTATTGAGATGCCGATGATTTTGAAATTTTCCATGAGATAGATTTGAGGTGAAGGTACGGTTTACATTCATGGAATGAAGTTAGATCATGCTATTTGTAATCGCAATTTATATTAAACTTTCAATTAATTAAAAAATAGCGCAAACGCTTCAGAGGTGTTAACGATTGGCAATTTATTAGTGCTATACTTTTGAAACTTTTTATCGGAACTTAAAAAGTAATCCATTTTATTTTTGATAGCTATTTCATGTTGTAGTGCGTCTTCAATATCAGGATTGTCAGATTAAATGGCCAAAACAGTTGTAGAGTGGTTATCATCCGTCACCTGATTGCTGTTAAGCAATTTAAATATACTAATTTTAGTAATGGATGAACCAACAGTTCTTTTTAAAAAATAGCTGATGATGTGCACCACTGTAGCGCTCATGTAAAACATTTTTAGCATCTTGCTCCAGTTGAAATAATGCTTTTATTTCTTGATAATGATCACGTTTCAAAACAAAATCTAAAATTATATTTGCATCAAGAAATATTTTAGAAGCCATATTTCTGTCCTGTATCTTCATAATACTGTCTCTTGTAATCGATGTTTTTATCGAGATCAGGAATTTCTAATTTATCAACATAGTCGATCAAAGATTCTGAATTTACTTTTGCTGAAACATTTTTCAGGTAATTTTCTACTAATTCAGAAACACTGTTTCCTAAGTCAGAGGCATATTTTTTAGCCCTATCTAAAATATCTTGTTCAATTGTTAAATTAACTCTGGCTTTCATAATAATCAATATACGCATATATTTTTTTTATGCGTATTATGTTTTTTGAATTTTAATTGGTTTAATAAGTTTTGTCTAATTGATATTACCATTAGCGTTGTACAATTAGCTATTCGCCCTTTTAATTACCTATTTCCCATTTTCTATTCCCAATTTCACTTGTTCATTTCCCTTTTCCCCTTTTCTAGCTCAAACATCCATTTTCCCATCCCTTATTATTACCTTTGTGCTAAGATATGCAAGGTTTAGTTATAAAATCTACGGGGAGCTGGTATAGCGTTTTGGCCGATGGGGGCGAACGTTACGATTGCCGGATTGTGGGCAAATTTAGGATGAAAGGGATTAAAACGACTAACCCAATCGCTGTTGGCGACCGGGTGAAGTTTGATCTGGAACCAGGCAGCAATCAGGGAATCATCAATGAATTGCTACCCCGAAAAAACTACATTATCCGCAAGTCTATTAACCTCAGCAAGCAGGCGCAGATTTTGGCAGCAAACCTGGATATGGCGATTTTGGTGGTTACGCTTGCTTCGCCCAGAACATCGCTAGGTTTTATAGATCGGTTTTTGGTTACCGCCGAGGCTTATGATGTGCCGACTGTACTCGTTTTTAATAAACTTGATTTATTTAGTAAAGAAGGACTGGAAATTTTACAGGAGTTTAAAGACATTTACGAAAACATCGGCTACGCCACCTATGAGGTTTCTGCTTTAAAAGGAATTAATATCCCGGTTATTCAAGAGCTTATAACTGATAAAATTACGTTGATTTCCGGCCACTCAGGCGTAGGAAAATCAAGTTTAATTAATGCATTACTGCCGGACCGTGATTTGCGTACAGGTGAAGTTTCTGACTGGAGCGACAAGGGACAGCACACCACCACATTTGCCGAGATGTTTGAATTGCCGCAAGGAGGATTCATTGTAGATACGCCGGGAATTAGAGAACTGGGTGTAATAGATATTGAAAAAGAGGAGTTGGGCCATTTCTTCAGAGAGATTTTCAAAACTTCACATCAATGTCGTTTCAACAACTGCAGGCATGTTAATGAACCTGGTTGTGCGGTAATTGAAGCAGTTAATAATGATGAAATTGCCCTATCAAGGTACGAAAGTTACCTGAGCATTTATCATGGTAATGATACGAGGCATTAGCCCCCAGCCGACTGAAGGGGAGTTGAAAAGCAAGGTGGTAGGCAGGGAGTAAATAGCTAAGCGCGGAGAATAGTATAAATGATAGAAAGTCAAAAGCCCATTTAGGGGATTAAGAGTTAAATATGAAATTCAAACTAGGAGATTTTGTTCGTTTTGTTGATGAAAAACGTGAGGGGTATGTAACGAAGATTATTGACGCACAAACTTTGGGTGTTACCGATGAAGACGGTTTCGAAATACCTGTTGCCATTAGTAATTTAACTTCGGTGCACGGGCATGGTGTTGTTGCTGAAGAACAGGATGCGCCAAAGCCGGTTCTGGTAAATGTGCCTTCCGTTAATAAAGTGGAGAATGGTATTTATGTGGCCGTAGCTACGGATAATAAGGCTGGCAATGTGGTTCACTTTCACCTGTTAAATCAATCGCCGAATGTGCTTTTGGTTAGCTTGACGACAGCGCGAAAAGAGAAATACGCTGGGGTATTTCATGGTATGATAGAAAGTTACCAGTCGGGTTTGGTTTATTCTGCTTCTTTAGCTGATCTGGACCTTTGGCCTGAGTTCACTTTTCAGATTTTAATTACCGGTAAAACAGATGTGAAACCTGTTGATCCGCTGGTAATTCATAAGAAATTCAGGGCAAAAGATTTTTCTTCTGAACAAAAAGACCTGCCGATAGCTAAGAAAGGCTGGTTAATCCGTTTAGATGATCTGGTTCCTGTTACCATTGATGCCCAGAAATTAAAGGAAAGTTTCTTCAAATCGCCCGCAGAAAAGAGAACAGTAGATGCCCCTGCTAAGGAAATAGACCTGCACATTGAAAAGTTACGGGATGATCATCATTTTCTGGAGGCTGATGAAATTTTACAGATTCAGCTAAACCATTTCCAGAATGCGCTTGATGCCGCAATTGTGCATCACTTTGATAAAATGATTTTTATCCATGGCTCAGGAAATGGTACACTCAGAGATAAAATTCATAAACTGATCAGTAAAAATCCAAATATCAAAACCTATATGGATGCCAGGAAAGAAAAATTCGGCTATGGCGCGACAGAGGTGGTTTTTAAGTAAATTGGTTCATTAGTCATTGGTTAACTCATTGCCTGCTAACTGAAAACCTCATCTCCATAATCAGGGTTTGCACCATGTTGTGAAGCTACAAAGGCACCAACTTTGCATGCCCTGTCTAGAACCGTATCAATCGGATAGCCATTCAAATAACTTGAAATAAAGGTGGCCAGAAACGAATCGCCTGCGCCAACGGTATCTGCAACTTCAACCTGATAACCTTTATGATGATATAAATGACCGTTTTGTAGCACATAAGCACCTTTTTCGCCTACGGTCAAACAGATAATCTCAATATCAAAACTATGGCTAATTTGCTTTAATAGTTGTTCATCGGTATTACCTGTTAAAGCTAACGCATCTTTGAGGTAAACCAATTCATGTTCATTCACTTTAAGGATGTCAGCCGCTGCTAAAAGTGTTTTTAACGTTTCAATCGTATAAAACGGCGGGCGGAGATTGATGTCGAATATCTTAAGTTTTGCATGCTTTAATAGCGTAAGAATGGTGTTTTTACTTTCTTCGTTTCTGCAGGTTAAGCTGCAATACACAAAAGCATCAGCCTGTTCAACAGCTTTAATTATCTCATCGTTAAGTGTTATTGCATCCCAGGCAACCGGCTCAACAATGGTATAAGTTGCCTGATGCTGGTCATCAAGTTTCACCTCAACAGTACTGGTAGGTAGGGTGGTATGGGTTTGGATTAAATCAATAGGGTAACCTTTAGATGAAAGAAAGCCGATCAGGTCTTTGCCGTTTTCATCATCACCAACCGCACTGATGAATTGGCTATCAATATTTTGTTTATGAAGGTTTAAAGCTACATTCATTGATGATCCCCCTGCTTTTTTTCCTTCCGGAAAAACATCCCATAGTATTTCGCCAATGGCAATAACTGATTTTTTCATAGTTGACTTTTTGATTTCGCAAGGTAGCAATTTGTGAAATAATCAATTGCCAATTGGCCGTGCTATTTTAAATTTTATATTCAAAGTATTGCCGATCAATACTTCATTTCTGCTATCCTCTTGATAATTTTCAAAAGCTTTTCTTATTTTAGTAGCTTTTACATCCTTTAATAAACCAGAACTAAAATGATTAAATCAATTTTTGTTTTTCTTTTTTGCTGCGTTACCATTTATGCTACGGCGCAAACGCCTGCTGATAAACAAACTATTCTTAAAGTGCTGGAAACACAGCGCCTCGCCTGGAATAAGGGTAATTTAGAAACGTTTATGCAAGGTTATGTAAAAAGCGATAGCCTCCTCTTTGTTGGAAGCAGCGGACCAACTTACGGCTGGCAGAAAACATTAGATAATTATAAAAGGACTTATCAGGGAGCCGCCGGAATGGGACAGCTCACTTTCGGGATTAAAAAAGTCGATTTTTTAAATAAAGATGTGGCTTTCGTTTTAGGAAGCTGGCATCTCAAAAGAGATAAAGATGAGCCAAAAGGATATTTTACCTTATTATTTAAAAAAATAAAGGGAGAATGGAAAATATTCGTTGATCATTCCAGTTAAAATTAATTAATGTTTCGATTGGATTAGGCAACTTTGGTATGAGGCAGCCTTAGGCCAATCGAAATGAAGATTTATCAGCTATTCTCCCAGCTTGAAATCCTTATAATAATATTCTTTGTCTTCATCTGTGAGTTGGCGAATCACCCGGCACGGATTTCCGGCAGCGAAAACATGGTCTGGAATGTCTCGTGTTACAATGCTTCCTGATCCGATAACCACATTAGATCCAATCTTCACACCGGGATTAATGACTACGTTTCCGCCAATCCAGACACTATCTCCAATGGTAATTTCTTGCGCCCACTCAAACTCCTGATCGCGAAGGTGTGAATGAATAGGGTGGCCTGCAGTGTAGATAGAAACATTTGGTGCAATGAATACACTGTTGCCGATAGAGACCTTTGCACAATCTAAAATCACTAAATTGAAGTTTGCGTAAAAGTTATCACCAATTTCAATGTTGTAGCCATAATCGCAACGGAAAGGTGGTTCTATATAAAACATCTTTTCTGTTTTGCCGAAAAGTCTTTTAATTAGCGCTTTACGTTGTTTAATAAATTTTGGTGCCAGATTATTGAATTCAAAAGTGATTTCACGGGCTTTCAATCTTTCTTTGGATAAGACTGCATCTCCAGCCTGGTAGGCTTTACCCCCGAGCATTTTTTCTTTTTCTGTTAGCGTTGTCTCCATTACTTCATAATTTGTGTGGTCATTTTAAAGGTAGCAATAGTAACCAGATGATCAATATTCTGGAGGTGGAAATGACTGAAAACAGTTTTTAGGGACCTGTTTACATAAAAAAAGCGGAACCTCTATAAAAGATGTCCCGCTTTATAATTGATGTTATAAAATCTTATGGTTTGCCTTTAGCCATTGCACGTTCGGCAATTTTAACTGCTTTTTTCTCTCTCCAATGGGCGTATTTTTCTTTAAAAGCCATTTTTATCAAGCTATCAACTGCTCCATGGGTAAACAGGCTCCAAACGCTGGCTATTTTTCGGGTGATGGATTGATCCCAGGCACGTAAACTTAAAGAAAACGAGCCATCCAGATATTTCATCCAGTGCCACATGCCTGTCGGCATAAACAGCGTATCTCCATGTTCGAGGAATACTTCATATCCTTCAACGCCTTTCAGCGCAGGAAATTTTTCAAAATCAGGGTCATCAACCTGATAATCTTCTAGAGCATATGTGGCATTCGGGAGGCAATACAAACGATCTTTCCATTTATTATCAAATAGCACGATGTGTTTTCTGCCACCGAAATGGGTATGAAAAATATGTGGTAAATCGATGTCGTAATGTAAAAAGGTTACAGAGTTCGATCCTCCGAAAAACATTGCAGGCATACTTTCAATAAAGCCGCCCATTAAATCTTTCGGGATTTTTATATCATTAATTAAACTTGGAACTTTCTTAAATAAATTAAAGAAGAAGATCCTCAATTCTGTGGGCTCACGCTTAATCAAATCCAGATAATCGCCAAATTTCATATGGGCGGTTGCCGCATTAATTGGTTTAGATGGATCAGCTTTGGAATTATCATATAATGGAACTTCCAGTTCGCCGCCAATCTCTTTCAAATATGCTGTTGTCCATTTTTCTCTTGCTGGCCAGTCTTTGGTTAAGCCCTTGATGACAAGCGGACGTTTCGTTTTCAAATAATTTTTTTTGAAATCCTCTGGAGTAATACTCTCAACGATGTCAACAGGTTTTAGAATGAAACTCATGCGTTTAAAATCGGTTATTTGTGCCGAACAACAAAAATGTAAATTTTATTTTACAAAAAGGAAATTGTGCATTAAATGTGACTAAATTCACGTAATCCAGACTTAACAGCTTCTTTAGGATTTGTTTACTTACGCCGGAATTTTGTTTTTGACAATTTCTGCATATGCGGCATCCCACAAATCGATTCGTCCTTGCAAGGCGCTCCTGGTTGTTTCCTCCGCTTCGATCCAGAATTGCTCGTCTTTCTCACATAATTTTTCTGTCATCGATAAAGCCAGGTGACTATGGTGATCGCCGTCCACTTCAATATGACGTTCCAGGTAATATTTAAAAATGGAAACCTGTTCCGGGTTTGCGCTATTCAAATCGTTAACCATGCTGAAAAACATATTTGGAATCAAATCTTCCCGGCCAAAAGTAAAACTTGCCGCCTGAAGATGAACTTTTCTGCTGTTAATCGTTTCAAATGTGGCATTAATAAAGTTTCTGGCCGCCTGAGGAACCTCAGCCAACTTAAAAGCCATATCGAAATCTCTGCCGTTTTTTAACGACGTTAAGAAATTATTAATCGGTTCTACGTTAGCACCACATTGCAGCATGGCATCCAGATACAATTCAAAGTGGCTTTTAATCTTCCCATCGGCATCAACATCACTCTCTTCTCCCGCAACAATTTCATTAATCAGCTGGCGTGTAATTGGATCGCCCACAGGAAACCAGGGTAGGGTAGTGCAGGTTAAATTAATTTGCAAGGATTTTAAAAGCGACATAAAATCCCATACTGCATAAATATGGTATTCCATAAAAACCTGTAAATCCTCCAGCTCACTAATTGCTGTGTATAATTTATGGGTGATAATCTGCTGCCTTAATGGGGCAATATTTTCCTGGATTTTTAAAATATTGGGGTGCATATTTTTCTATAAACTGATCTATTACAAAGTAAATGAAGAGGGTTAAAGTGTTGATTTGCCAAAACTAAGCAGTAAATCTGGAGTAAAATGCAAAAATCAAAAACCTGAAAAACAGGTGACAAACAAACTAAACTTTATATCGAGATAAAAATAAACGCCCTCACAGAAAGCAAGGACGTTAGATTAACAATCAACCGGGACGTGATATGTCGTTAAAAAGATTAATTCTGGTTGTTTTAAATTTCAGATATGAAAAAAATATTTGCAGACTTTAATTAGAATAAAATGAAAAATGCATTTGCTTAAGCAAACGCATTTTTTAGATTAATTAGATACTATGTTTTAATTAGGCATTAAAACAGTGTCAATAACATGGATAATGCCGTTTTTTTGGTTCACATTAGCAATAGTAACTGTGCTTGTTCCACCTTTTTCATCTTTCAAGATTAGTTTTTTTCCTTCCATAGAAGCCCAAAGTTTGCCGCCTTCTACTGTTGTTAATTCTAATTTACCACCACCAGCTTTTATTGCTTTAGCGATTGCTTTGCTATCCAATTTACCTGCAACAACGTGGTAAGTTAAGATTTTTGTTAATGTAGCTTTGTTTTCAGGTTTCACTAAATTGTCAACCGTTCCAGCCGGAAGTTTATCAAACGCTGCATTTGTTGGTGCAAAAACTGTAAACGGACCGGCACCTTTCAAAATCTCTACTAATCCTGCTGCTTTAACAGCGGCAACCAGTGTCGTGTGGTCTTTAGAGTTTACTGCATTATCAACGATATCTTTTGTTGAGTACATTTCAGCGCCACCAACCATTGGGTTTTTTTGAGCATAAACCTGAGTGGTAACAGCCATTGTGAATACGGCAAATGCCGATAAAATTAACTTTTTCATTTTTTTAATATTTAGGTGTTTGTTATTTGATTTCATTTACGATGCCTTAGCAACGCTTGGTTTTTTAAAATCGTAAAATAGATATAAATCGCTTACTGTTAGGGTTTTAAAATATTATCTCCTTTTCTGATGAAGTAACCTTTTCAACCTTGATTTAGTTTTGGTGATTATATTAAGACCAAATTTTTAGCTATAAAAGCAGAAAACCTTATGCTTTTTTAAAACGCATAAGGTCGCTGTAAGACGATTTAAAGGTTAGGCTAGGTTACATTTGATGTTCTGACTTTTTTAGAGAAGTAGCCAGGGAAAAAGCGTTTAAGGAAAATAGCTTTTGTTTCTTTTCCACCAATGTAAACCTCTTCTTTTTTTATTTTCACCGCTGCAACAATCTGTTTTGCACATTCTGCTGCGCTCATTCCGTTTGCCTGCGCATCATCCATCGTTCCCTGACCGCTTCCATCCGCTGTTAAAGCATTGATAGAAACATTTGTTTTGATAAAGCCCGGACAGATAATGGTAATGTGGATGTTTTGATCATATATCTCTGATCTTAAAGAATCAAAATAACCATGCAGTGCATGTTTAGATGCAGCGTAGGTAGAACGGAGCTTGGTTCCAAATTTCCCAACCAAACTGCTGATCACTACAATTTGCCCGCCGCCTTTTTTGATCATTACTGGTAAAACTGCTTTACTTAAAATCACGGTTCCCCAAAAGTTGGTGTTCATGATTTGCTGCTCGGTATTTAGATCAGTTGACAGTGCCAATCCCCGCTGACTTATTCCACCGGCATTGATTAATAAGTCTATGCTTCCAAAAATCCGGATGGCGTCTTCAGCTTTTTGAGTTAAAATTTCTGTTTCACACAAATCGAAAGGTAAAACATGCACATGGAAAGAATTCTGGCAATTGCCTTTTACCCTAAAAAGTTCATCTCTGTTCCGGGCTGAAATGATCAGCTTATCTCCGGCTTTAAAATGTTCGTAAACCAGGGCTTCACCAATGCCGGATGATGCTCCTGTAATCCATACAATTTTCGACATATTATTAATTAATTCTTGAATGACAGGGTTTTGATTGAGTGAATGTTGTTTTAACTCGCAAAATCAGTCATTCTATAATTCAATCATTTCAATTCACTCATTCGTCTCCCACTATAAATAATTCTGAGGCGATATGATCGGCAAAAAGTTTACCGCTTTCGCTCAGTTTAATTTGATCATCCTGAATGATCAGCCAGTCTTTATCTTCAAATGCCTTCAAATTATGATTGGTTTCTTCTAAAAAATCTGATCCAAAATCAGCTTTTATTTTCTTTAAGTCGGTGCCCCACATGGTTCTTAAGGATGTCATTATATATTCATTAAACCGATCATTTAATGATAATTCCTCTACTATTTCCGGAAGTTTATTTTGATCCAGTACTTCCATGTATTGCGCATTGTTCGCGGGATTCATATATCGGTTCTGTCCGTCAAAACCATGGGCAGATGGACCAATGCCAATATAATCTACACCACGCCAATAATTGGTGTTATGCACAGCGTAACAGCCAGGTTTAGCCAGGTTTGAGATTTCATAATGCTCAAAGCCGGCAGCTATAAGCTGATCCATGAGGATTACAAATTGGGCTGCACTCTGGCTATCACTTACCGGTGTCTGCTTCTTATTTCTGATTGCATGCGCCAGTGCAGTTTTAGGTTCCACTGTAAGTGCATAGGCCGAAACATGGGGTACTTCGAGTTCAATCGTTTTTTGAATATTACTTAACCATTTGGAATCAGTTAGTAATGGATAACCATAAATCAGATCGAGGCTTAAATTTTCGAAGCCGGCATCCTGACTCCTTTTAATGCAGTTTTCTGCTTCTTCTGCCTGGTGAGCACGATTCATCCAGATTAAATCTTCATCAAAAAATGATTGGATCCCTACGCTGAACCTGTTCACCGGCAACTGCCTGAGTTCCCTTAATTTTGAAACGGTTAAATCATCAGGGTTAGTTTCAATAGTAATCTCCGCATTTGAATCCACCGAAAAAGTGTGATTAATGGTGTCGAAAATTTTTTGTAATGCAGCCTGAGATAAGATAGAAGGTGTGCCTCCGCCTAAATAAATACTTCCAACCTGCCCTGAAATTCTGTCTTGTTTCATTTTAATTTCCTTGCAAATCGCGTCAACCATTTCGTTTTCATACTTCAGCGAGGTGCTGAAATGAAAATCACAATAGTGACATGCTTTTTTGCAAAATGGAATATGGATATAGATACCGGACATGTTTTCTACAAAATTAATAAAGATATTGAACGGCTGGGTGAAAACCGATTTAAGCTTAACCTAGTATGATTCTTTTAAACTCGTCTATTGAAACAATATTGAGTACTGGAAAATCAAGAAACTTCAAAGGATTAAAATGTTTGTCGTTAGTTACCCAGGTAATCGGCATTTCCAGCAATTGTCAAATCTACAAATTTATTATCATCTGGATCTAAATCTACTAATTGCCACTTGAAATAGGGTTCGGTAAAATGCACATTTGGAGCAACGCTGAGTATGGAATAAACAATCATGGCAGTATTTTCCGAGAAAAAATCAGTAAGCTTTTCAATATATTCAGATAGAATTTCGTTACTGACAAGCCATTCAAACTGCTCGTCTTTAAAAGCTAGATATAGCCAATAGTGACGGCTTTTTGGTGGTATAGATGCCAAAAGACAGTTTTTGTCTATTACAACTCTCATTAATCATTATCGTTCAGCAGACGATCGATATCTTCTTGTGTATATCCTTTTTCTTCGACAACTTTTTTCAACTCCAGATCTAATGACTCCGAAAAATGGTTAACTAAAAGCCGTTTAAGTTCTAGTATTTCGTTTTCCGGCATAGGCCTGTTAAAAAGCCTCAATAGGCTAATTTGCAAAGGATTTAAGGGCGCATGTTGGTTTAACGTAACTGACATAGTAAAATGTATAGTAACAAAAATACGGGAAAAATTAATTAAAAATCATTCGCTTATCACACCCTAAAATCCTTTTTCCTTTCAATTTAGCGGTTAAAGCTTCTCTTAAACCGGAAATCTTTAGGCTTCACGTATGTTTGGTATAGACTTATTTATCTTTACTTTTAAACTCTACTTTCTTTAGGTAAACAATGATTATTCAGCTACTTTTGCGTCCTTAAGTTTTGATTTACAGCATGCCGAAATTTATTTTTACTTTATTTGCTTTCATTTGGATGGCTAGTGGTGTTTTTGCGCAAGAAACTCCAGCTAGCCCTGATAGTGCAGTAGTAGTAAATCCATATAAATATAAACGTTATCGGCTCGATTCGGCATCGTTAGCGAGGCAAAAAGCTGTAACAGATTCTATTATTAGGCATACCTGGGTATTACCAGATAGCATGATGAATAAAAATGCCCTGATGGACAGCGTAGAGAAAGAATTTCTTTTTCCTCGTCTGGATTTATTTGGCTGGCAAAAACAATATTCGCAATTTAAGAAAAAAGCCAATCCTTACCAGTTGGGTAAGCAAATTCCGAAAGGAAATGTTGGTTTGCTGGGTTTCATTTTTGCCATGCTGGTTATATTTGCTGTGCTGAAAAATGCTTTTTCGAAACAGCTGTCTGCTATTGTAGAATCTTTTTTCAGTAACCGGGTTCTGAACAATATCAACAAAGAAGATAACCTGTTTAGTTCCTGGCCATTTCTGCTGTTATTTATTCAATTTGGATTTATTCTAGGGATGTTCTTCTTCCTGGTAGCACAGTATTACGATATGTATCAGGCTAAGCATGGGTTTAAATTTTTCTTCACTATTTCAATCACAATCATTGTATTTTATGCATTGAAGCTCATTATCTTAAGATTTATCGGCTATCTGTTTAATGTTCAGAAGCCAGTTGGCGAATATATCTCCATTTTATATTTAAGTTACTTTAATGCGTCTTTACTTTTTATTCCATTGGTGGTTGCGTTTGCACTATCGCCATTAAAATATGGTGTGGTATATATTGCATTGGCTTACCTGCTATTGGGCGTAATATTTGCTTTCCAACTGCTTAGGGCCGGAATCACAATACTTTCTAATAATAAGTTTTCTAAAATGCATTTAATTTTGTACTTTTGCGCCCTCGAAATATGTCCTATTTTGATACTAATTAAAACGATAGGATTGTAGTAGGAAAAGGAAAATGCAAGAAAAGAACGACTCTAGAATTCGCAAGGTAAAAAGTATGTTGGTTACTTTACCAAAACCTGAGACAGAAAAATCTCCTTATTATGATTTGGCGAAAAAACATAATTTAAAGGTTGATTTCAGATCTTTTATCCACGTTGAAGGTGTACCGGCAAGAGATTTCAGAAAGGATAAGATTAACCTTGCAGATTTTACAGCGGTAATTTTTACCAGCCGTAATGCTGCGGATCATTTCTTTAGGATTTGTGAAGAAATGCGTTATGATGTGCCGGTAGACCTAAAATATTTCTGTCTTTCCGAAACCATCGCACTGTATCTTCAAAAATATATTCAATATCGTAAAAGAAAAATATTTTTCGGAAAACAGACGGCTGCAGACCTTGCAGAGGTTTTAAAAAAGCATGCTAATGAAAAGTTTTTGTACCCATGTTCTGATATGGCTACAGAAGATACCATGAAATTTCTGGAAAAAAGTGGCTACGATTTCACCCCTGCAGTACTTTTTAAAACTGTAGTAAGTGACTTATCTGATTTGGCAGAGGTTTTTTATGACGTAATTGCGTTTTTTAGTCCTTCCAGTATACAATCTTTATTTAAAAATTTCCCTGATTTCAAACAAAATAATACCCGTATCGCTGCTTTTGGTACAAATACCAGCAAAGCTTGTGTAGATATGGATCTCATCGTTGATATTGCAGCACCTACCCCGGGTGTTCCATCAATGACTATGGCTATTGAGAACTATATTAAAGTATCTAATAAATAAGACTACTCATATTTCTTGTAAGTCAGCAAAATAAAGACTAACGTTTTTGTTATCAGTGAGTTATGTTTTTGATTCGCTGACGGTTGGATGGGTAACACTTCTAAAAAGAGTAGTGCGTGTCTAAGAATAAACTATTTAAGTCAAAATATTTGCATTTGTTGATAATTGTATTGATTTTTGATAAAATTGCTCCAAATTGTGCTTTGCACACACTATAAATGATATGAAGAAAATCTACCTGCTAGCCATTGTGGGGATAAGTGTATTGCTATCTAGTTGTGGTCAAGGTGGCCAGGGCGAGTTAGTAGGTGCTTATAACCGGAAATTCAAAAATAACCGTATCCCATTGGGAATGGTTTATATTCCACCTGGGCATACGCCATTGGGAGGGTCTGATGAGGATATTACATTCTCTCAAAATGGGCCGAGCAGAATGACCACCATTAGTGCATTCTTCATGGATCAAACCGAAATTTCTAATGCACAGTACCGCCAATTTACCAACTGGGTAAGAGATTCTATTGCGATTTCGATGATGGGCAATCCCCAGCAATTCATGATGAATCCCAAAGGTAAAAATGCGGCTGCACTTGGTGGCGAAAAATACATCAATTGGAAAGCCGTTGGAAACAATGGCGCAAATATCTGGCGCAATAAAGGTAAAGGCGGCGCAGGTGCTCAGGCTGCCCAGCTCGATGGAATGTACTATTCCGGTTTAGATGCCTTACCTGGTAGAAAAGAATTGGACGTTCGTAAATTTGAATATAACTATGCGGAGTTGAATATGGATAAGGCTGCTTTAGGACATAAAAATCCAAATAGCAAGCGACAGGATTATATCGATCGTTATAACATTGCCATCTATCCGGATACCATGGTTTGGAAAACCGATTATTCTTATTCTCAAAACGATCCGATGGTTCGCGGTTATTACAATCACCCTTCATATGATGATTATCCTGTGGTTGGTGTAAGCTGGGAACAAGCTAAAGCATTTTCTCACTGGAGAACAAGGTTATATGATGGCGTTGCGCAAGCGAGGAAAATGCCGGCCGGATCGAGGTCTGATTATCGGTTACCCGCAGAAACAGAATTTGAATATGCGGCCAGAGGTGGAAATACAAAGACGAAATATCCCTGGGGCGGGCCATACATCAGAAATACCAAAGGATGCTTACAGGCGAACTTTAAACCTGGCAGGGGAGATTATTCAAGCGATGGCGGAATCTATACTGTCGGCGTAAGGTCTTATTTTCCGAATGATTACGGTCTTTACAATATGTCTGGTAACGTTTCTGAATGGACATTAACAGCCTATAATAAAAGTGCATCACCATTGCTCCATGATTTAAACCCGAACTTTACCTATGTTGCGGGACCGAATGATAGCAAATACCTAAAGAGAAAAATTGTAAAAGGAGGTTCTTGGAAAGATACAGGCTATTTCCTTCAAAATGCCGTATCTACTTACGAGTATCAGGATACACAAAGGTCATATATCGGTTTCAGATGCGTATCATCTTACCCGGGTACCGACTTAAGAAATAACTAAACCGAACAAACTAAACTAAGAAAACATCAAATTTATGGCAGCAAAAAAACAACCAGGCTGGTTACACGTAGCGATTTCATGGGGAGCAAGTATTGTAATTATTGGAGCACTATTTAAAATTCTGCATATTGGTGGAATTGTCGGTAGTTACATGATTGGAGCAGGACTTGGGATAGAAGCAATCTTGTTCTTTTTAACTGGATTCTTCCCGCCAGAGCCAGAGCCTGCATGGGAAAGGGTTTATCCGGAACTTAGAACAGATTTTACAGGAGAACTACCAAAAGCATCTGCCAGACCTGTTGCTACAGTATCAGCTCCAGCAAATACAGCAGCATTAGATAAAATGTTAAGTGATGCTAAAGTTGGTCCGGAGCTAATTGAAAGTTTAGGCAATGGTTTACGCACGTTTGGCGATAAGGTTGCTGCAATTTCTAATGTTGCAGATGCTTCTACAGCTACAAATGAATTTACCAGTAAAGTGAAAACAGCTTCTGCAGGTTTTGATAATCTAAGCGCATCTTTCGAAAAAGCAACAGCTAACCTGAAAGCCATGGGCGATAACAAGGTAGATGCTCAGGCGTACCATGATCAGGTAAATAATTTATCTAAAAATTTATCCGCTTTAAATGCAGTTTATGAATTAGAGTTACAAGATTCGAGTGCTCATTTAAAATCTATGAATAAATTTTATTCAAGCTTGTCGCTAACCATGCAAAACTTTAACGAATCGATGGAAGATTCGAAACAGTTTAAAGAAGAAGTGAACAAGCTGGCTAAAAACTTGTCATCATTAAATGCAATCTACGGCAATATGCTATCGGCTATGAATGGCCCACGTCTATAATTTGTTTGGGTTTTAATTAAAGAAAAAGCTACATAAACATGGCAGGCGGAAAAGAAACAACAAGGCAGCGGATGATCAATATCATGTATTTGGTATTGTTGGCGATGCTGGCCTTAAACGTATCAGATACTGTTTTAGATGCATTCAAAAATATCAATGATAGTTTGGATACTTCGAAAAACAATGTAAACTCCAGTATCAATCAACTTTTTTCGGCTTTTGAAAATTCGAAACTGAAAGAAGAACCAGCTCGTGCACAGCCTATATATGAAAAGGCGCAACAAGCTAAGGCCGCTGCTGATGAGTTGAATAATTATATTGAAAATATTAAAAAGCAGTTTACTGTAGCTGGTGACGGGATAAATCCTGAAACCGGAGACCTTGTTAACCGTGATAACCTTGACATTGCTCAGGATATTATGATCAACAAAGGTGAAGCGGATAAATTAAAAGCTAAAATTAATGCCACACGTGAGAAATTAATTTCTTTACTTGATCCTGCCGATAGGGCTAACGTTGCTTTTTCATTAGAAGCGAAAGATCCTGAACGAAAAAGAAAAGGTAACTGGCAGGCAACTTATTTTGGTGAGGGTACGCCATTAACTGCTGCCATGACTGTTTTAACTAAACTTCAGGCTGATACAAAAAATGCAGAAGCAGAAGTGGTGAAGAAATTGTTTGGAAACATGGATAAGGCTCAGGTTAATCTTGATCAGTTTGCTGCGGTAGCTGTTGCGCCAACATCATACGTGATTCAAGGTCAGCCTTATACTGCAGAGGTATTTTTAACGGCCAGTGATTCAAGATCTACACCAGATATTTCGGTAAACGGAAATAAACTATCTATCAAAGATGGGAAAGGAACTTACACTGGTTCAACAGGCAGTGTTGGCGAGTTTACCTGGGTAGGTACGGTTAGGGTTCGTCAAACTGACGGGCAGGTGAAAGAGTACAAAACTCAGCCGCAAAAATATCAGGTTGCAAAGCCATCTGCCACAGTATCGTCTACTAAAATGAACGTGATTTATGCGGGTATTCCAAATCCATTTACCGTTTCGGCAGCAGGATTTCCATTAGAAAGTATCAAAGCTTCTATCTCATCCGGATCGATGTCTGGCTCAAACGGGAATTACAATGTAAGCCTTTCCGGTAGCCAGGTTGGTCAGGAAGTTTCTATTAATGTTAGTGCATCTAATGCTGGTAAAACGGTTAGTCTTGGTTCGCAGAAGTTCAGGGTTAAAGCCATCCCAAAACCAATTGCTAAGGTTGGTGGCAGATCTGGCGGAGACGTAGCATCTGTACAATTAAAAAGCGAAAGTGAAATTGAAGCAGATCTTGATGATTTTCCATTTGATGTAAAATTTAAGATTCAGCGTTATAAATTAACAATCATTAAACCTCGTTCTGATGCAATTACCATTTCAGGTAGCGGTGGGAGTTTCGCTGGTCAGGTGAGAGCGGCAATAAACTCCATCACTCCCGGAACAAGGGTATTTTTTGAAGATATAGTTTCTGTTGGTCCAGATGGACGTCAGAACGTATTACCTTCATTAGCTTTTACTGTTAAATAAGAATAAGATGAAAAGGATTTTAAGCATCGCTGTTTTGACATTATTTACTACGCTTGCTTTTGCACAGAAAAAGCCAACGAAGTTAGCCCCAAGGAGAACTGCACCTGTAGCTACTGCGCCTGCAGATACAGTGAAGGCACCTGTTAAAACAGCAAAGAAAAAACTAAAGGTTCCACCAAAGGATGGCTTTTATGCGCGTAAAGACATAGATAGCACGGAGATGGTTCCTTTGGCAGATGTGCGTGAAGAGGATGTTTTTTATGCTAAACGGATCTGGAGAGAAATTGATTTGCGTGATACGGTGAACTCTGCATTGAGGTCTCCAAAGTCAAGATTGATTGACGTATTGATTTCTGCCGTAAAATCGGAGGAACTTAGTGCTTATTCTCCTTTTGATAGCTTAAATAATGAAGATGATGCTTTTACAAATCCAATGACTGCAGATTCTGCAATGATGCAGGCTGCCGGAACAGTTGAAGTTACTGATTCGAAAGCAGGTACGGTTAGAACTGTTGCCAATGATCTTAATCCTGAATCGTTTTTAAAATTCAGAATTAAAGAAGATTGGATTTTCGATGTAAAACGTTCCATTTTTGAGCCTCGTATTGTTGGTATTGCACCATTGAAATTTATTGAGTCTTCAAAACAGTGGCAACCGGTATTCTGGATTTACTATCCTGAAGCAAGGGAAATCTTAACCAAAAAACGTTTGGTAAATACAAATAACGATGCCTCTACTTTAAGTTTCGATGATTTCTTCATCCGTCGCTTATTTAGTAGTTATATTGTTAAGGAATCTAACCCGGGTGATAATAAACTAAGAGACATCATCGCAGATCCACGCCAAAGATTATATGAATCTGAAAGGATTAAGAAATCTGTTCTTGATTACGAACAGGGACTTTGGGAATATTAAATGCCTAACCCTACAATGTGAGGTTAGAAAAAACCAAAAAAGGAGCAAATTATTTGCTCCTTTTTTGGTTTAATTCCGGATGCTTTTATTGATCCGTATCAGGAAAAGTCGTTTCTGATATCTCAGCACTATTATCTATTTCCCCATCTAAAGCACCTGTTGAAAAATATCCCTGTAGTGTAACCATTTGCTTTTTATTGAGCACTTCGCTCAATTCTTTCTCTGTAGCCTCTCTAATTTTCTTAACAGATTTGAAGTGTTTCAATAGCTTATCGGCAGTTGTTTTGCCAATTCCATCAATTTGTTCAAGTTCTGTTTTAAGTGTCCCCTGATCTCTTTTCTTCCGGTGAAAGGTAATGCCAAACCTATGCGCTTCATCACGGAGTTGTTGAATGATTTTTAAAGTCTCTGATTTTTTATCCAGGTAAAGTGGGTAGGAGTCACCCGGGTAAAATAATTCTTCCAATCTTTTTGCAATACCGATAACCGTAACTTTGTTCTCAATCCCTAATAACTTCAGGCTCTTCATTGCTGAGGAAAGCTGGCCTTTACCGCCATCAATAATGATCAACTGAGGTAATGGCTGATCTTCATCTAACATTCTTCTATAGCGACGGAAAACAGCCTCCTCCATGGTTGCGAAATCATTAGGACCTTCTACTGTTTTCACATTAAAATGCCGGTAATCTTTTTTAGATGGTTTGGCGTCTTTAAATACCACGATAGCAGAAACCGGATACTTACCCTGGAAGTTAGAGTTATCAAAACACTCTATATGTTTTGGTAACTGTGTTAACCGCAGATCGTTTTGCATGGTCATTAAAATGCGGTCTGTTCTTAAGTCGGGATTTAACTTCTCATATTGGTTGAGCTTTTCCTTTTTAAAGAATAATACATTCTTTTGAGAAAGTTCCAACAATTTCTTTTTCTCACCAAGCTTAGGCACGGTAAATTTTAGGCTTTCATCTTGCAGCGACAATTCAAACGGAACAATAATTTCTTTAGAAGTACTGGTAAATTTCGTTCTGAATTCCAGCATCGCAGTAATTAGTAATTCATCATCACTCTCATCAAGCTGCTTTTTAATTTCGATGGTTTGCGTTTGGATAATCGATCCATTCATTACTTTAAGGTAATTGATGAATGCATAACGCTCATCCGAAGCAATGCTCACTACATCCACATTGGTGATGGCGCTATTTACTACCGTAGACTTACTCTGATATTTCTCTAAAACCTGGAGTTTTCTGGAGTACTGATGCGCCAGTTCAAAGTTTAGATCTTCTGATGCGGATTTGATAATCCCTTTAACATCGCGAATAACATTGCCTATTTTTCCGTTTAGTATTTCCTTTATCTCCCCGATATTTTTATCATAGTCGCTTTCTGTTTGGTAAGCCTGGCATGGCCCCTTACAGTTTCCGATCTGATATTCCAGGCAAACCTTAAATTTCCCTTCGGCAATATTTTGCTCGTTTAAGGGTAAGCTACAAGTTCGAAGGGTGTATGTTTCCTTTATCAAATCCAGGATGGTGTGCATCATGCCGATCGATCCGTAGGGCCCGAAATAAGTAGACCCGTCTTTGATTACTTTTCTCGTCCAGTATATTCTAGGGAAATGCTCATTCTTAACAATAATCCAGGGATAGGTTTTATCATCTTTTAAGTTGATGTTAAACTTGGGCTGGTGTTTTTTAATTAGGCTGTTTTCAAGTAACCAGGCGTCAATTTCAGTATCAACAATCGTAAAGGTAATTTTCCTGATTTTGGAAACCAGTACCCGTGTTTTACCATTAAATTGTTGCTTATCGGTATTAAAATACGAGCCCACACGATTACGTAAATCTTTCGCCTTACCAATGTACATCAGCTTCCCCTCTGCATCCCAATATTGGTATACACCGGGTTTATGCGGAATAGCTGTTAATGCTGTTTTATGGTCGAAACTGCTCATTATTGCAAAAATAGGGTTAATTTGAGATAACAGCTGAAAACGTTTAGGGGTTTTCTTTAATTTGGCGTGCCCGGGGGCTGTGCAAAGGTTCTGTCTGTCCGTTTCAAGTCCTCTTCCCGATAGAAAATCTGGCACCCGAGCCTCTCAATGCTACTCCTTCACGGAAAACCTATGGCCTAAAAACCTAATTTTTCATCAAGTTCAGGGTTGGTTTCTTCCTGTTGTTGCTGGTATTGGTTACAATCATAGGTAATGGAAACACCAGATTTAGGCACTTCAAAATCAGCATGACTAATCTTCAAGCCCGGATTGGCATAAACCCGTTTGATGAACCCTGCAAAAATCGGTAAGGCTGTATTGGCCCCTTCACCCTGACTGGTACTGATAAAGTGGAACGCCCTATCCTCACAACCTGTCCAAACCCCTGTTACGAGCTGGGGTGTTATCGCCATAAACCAACCATCAGAGTTATTCTGTGTGGTACCGGTTTTTCCGCCGATTGGCGCATTAACTTTATACTTGTAATTTAATCTCGAACCCGTTCCTCCCGAAACTACACCTTTAAGCATCCGGGTCATTACATACGCCACTTCTTCGCTCATGATCGGTTTTGGTATTTCTTTTTGAGAAAACAATACTACACCATTTTTATCTTCAACTCTTAGTAAATAGATCGGTTTGGTATAAACGCCTTTATTCGCGAAGGCACCATAAGCCCCCACCATGTTATAAATAGATGAATCGAAAGTGCCCAAGGCAATAGAAGGATAGGCAGGTACATTAGGAATTCCCATTTTTGTCGCTAGGGTAGAAACGGCAACCGGACCAACCTGCTTCATTAAATATGCCGTTACATAGTTTTGAGAAAATGCCAATGCCTTTTGAAGCGTAATGGTACCGGCAAGAGGTTTTCCTGATGATTTTGGCGTCCACGGTTCTCCATAGCCATCAATGGTAACAGGAACATTTGGTACGGTATAACAAGGAGAATATCCGTTTTCAATGGCTACTGCATAAGTAAAAGGCTTAGCTGTTGAACCCACTTGTCTCGTTCCCATCTTCACTTGATCATACTTGAAATGTTCATAATTAATCCCGCCAACCCACGCCTTAACATGGCCGTTTGTCGGGTCCATTGTCATCATGGCATTTCGAAGTAACATTTTATAATAGCGTACAGAATCGATTGGCTTCATTACCGTATCTACGTTACCTTTCCAGGTAAAAATGGTCATTTCAGTTTTGGTGTTAAAATCTTCTTTGATTTCGTTGTCAGATTTACCTTCCAGTTTCAGGGATTTGTAACGATCAGATCTTCTAATACCCTGTTGAATTTGTAGATCTTTTCCTTTAAAAGGATTTCGGCCTTTCCAGCTTGCCAAAAATTGCGCCTGCAGCACTTTCATATATTCTTTTTGCGCTTCTTCAGCATATTTTTGCATATCGTAATTGATCGTGGTATAAATCTTCAAACCATCACGGTCCAAATCATACGCAGAACCATCAGGTTTGGTAATTCCTTGTTCCTGAAAAATATTTTTAATGTCGCTTTTTAAGACTGATCTAAAATAAGGGGCAATGCCATCATTAACGGTTGCTGCATTAAATTTTAGACCTAAAGGTTTCTCCTGTTCTTCGGCAAACTCTTGCTGACTCAACAACTCTGATTTAACCATCATGGCCATTACGGTATTTCTACGATCTCTTGACCTTTCCGGATGGCGGGTTGGCGAATACATGGTAATACCTTTTTGCATCCCCACTAAAGTAGCCGCTTGTGTGAGCGTCAATTTGTCTGGGGTGGTGTTGAAGTAAACCCTTGCGGCTGATTTTATTCCATATGCCTGGTTGCCGAAATCTACCGTGTTTAAATACATGGTGATGATTTCCTCTTTGGTATAATTTCTTTCCAGTTTAACGGCAACAATCCACTCTTTAAACTTGGTGAGCACAAGTGAAAAGAAATTGAGGTTAGATTCTCTTGGGAAAAGGTTTTTAGCCAATTGTTGGGTAATGGTACTGGCGCCTTGTTTTTTTCCAATCAGGTTGTAACCAATAATTGTAAAAGTACGTTTAAAGTCGATGCCCGAGTGTTCTTTAAAGCGGGTATCTTCTGTGGCAATTAAACCGTTGATTACATTCTCCGAAATGTCTTTATAAGTAACATTAGATCGGTTTTGTACAAAATAGGTTCCGAGCGGGCGACCGTCTTCAGCAATGATTTCTGATGCCTGGTTACTTTTTGGGTGTTCAATATCACGGAAAGAGGGTAAAGCACCGAAAAGGCCTAAGCCTATCATGGATATAAAAATAGCAAAAATGGCTATTCCGGCAATAAGTACTTTCCAGATGACTAAACTATATTTTTTTGTTTCTTGTGCAGAAAGGGATTTATTCATTTTGTGTGGTAATTAGTTCAAAAGAGGATCATTGCTGAGCCAATTTCAAGCTGCAAATTTATTAATTTTTAAAGAAAATGAACATTTTGCTTGCTATGGAGCGTCCTGTTCTATTTATAGTTGTCTTTTAAAAACTCCAGATATTCATTTATACGTTGCCTATTGGTAAGCTTTTCAAAGTTTTCCCGGCTGATAATGAACCCTTTGTAAAGGTTGGCAGGGACTTTCATGATGTTCTTCAATTGGCCTGAAATGCCTGATTCGTATAATTTTGCATCTTCCAAATCAATAAAGCTCGTGATGTAGATTAACTGGTCGTTATCTAACTCAATCAATTTATGCGCCAAATCATTATCCGGGTAATTGCCGCGATTAAACTGGCCGATTCCAAAACGAGAAGAACTCAGCGTTAACGTTACATCTGCAACATCAATAACATAATAATATTCATTAGATGTTGCAGCACTAAAAGTACTTGCCGGCTTAGCAACTTCTTCAGGTTTGATTTCCACTGGTTTTTCTATTTCATCAACTTTGACTGGTTTTTCAACAGTTGGAATAGTTGCATTAACATCCGTTTTTAATGGTTTAGTTGGCACTGCAATTGGTTTCGCCTGGCTTACAAAACGTGGCTCCGTGGAATCGAAATCGATTAATGCTACAGGCCTTTGCTTAAATTCTTCCAGGTTGGCTTCAATATATTTTAAATGATCACGAACCAGGGGCGTAATAATCATATCGTTCGCGTAATTCGTATTTATGGAATTGAACTCCGTTAATAAAGCGTCTAACTTTGAGGTTCGGCCAATAGCGATGGCTTTTAAGTAAGCATATTGTGGCGCTAAACCATTATCCGGCGATGCCGAAATATTAATGTTTGCCTGGTTAATTACCGCTGGATAATCTTTTCTTGCATATGCATCAAACGTAACGTTGTAATTATTAATGGTAATATTTTCCAGGTCACCTTGCTTCGCCGAATAGGAGGGATCTAAAATAATTTTAGCAAAATTGCTTTCAGGATATTTTGTAAGCACCTGTTGTCGGTATTCGTTAGATCTGTTCTCATCAACACCTTTCGCATTAAGGTACAAACTATAATAAATAGCAGCCAGATGATTGTTCTCCGGGAATCTTCGCAAAAGCTCAAGGTAGATTTTATCTGCTTCTGCCTTATCATTTAATTCTTGCTGGTAAAAACTGGCAATCTCAAAGTAAGCATCTATTATTTTCTGGTTTGATGCTGTGATTAATTCCGGAGTAACGGGTAAAGCATCCACGTACGTTTTTTCTAAAGAAGTTTGATCCTGGGCATTTTGGGCAACTCCTTGGTTTGCAGGTATGATTTCATTTGCTACTTTACCGCCAGACATTACCTGGTTGTTCTCCTGTGCAGATGATCGGGTACTTTGTCGCCAGTTATCTTCCAATTGCCGGTTACCCCAACGTTTCTTAAAATCTGCAAAGCCAGTGCTAATTGCAGCATTATTATTAAAGTAAAATGTATTACCAACAATATTGTTAACTGGATTTAATGTCTGATTCGGAAAGTCCGGATCATTTAGCATTTGGTTGGGAATTGATGTTACAGTAGTCGCCTCTACTTTGGGGGTTAAATATTTTTTTACCTTAGCCTCACGTTCATTGGATGGAAGTTTTGCAAAAACCTGAGCGGTATCTTCGCGGGCAATTATGGTAAAACGATTTGTCAGATAAGTAAGGTTTTCGGCTTTTTTGGCAATGCTTGTGTAATCTGGAAAAGTTTTCGGTAAGATCATTACCGTACTGTCGTAATAAAGTTTTGCTTTAATGTAATTGTTAAATTCTTTAAAGTTTAAATCTGCCACCCGTAGGTACGACAATGCCTTTTGAGTTTGATTTTTAGTGCTTTTCTGGATCGATTTTAAGTAGTTTTCTTCTGCCTTTTCCAACTTTCCTTCGGTTGAAAACATTTCGCCAACCTGATAATAAATCTGGTCGGTGTAATCAAAGTTTTTATCATCTTTTAACAAGGCAAGAAGTGCCTTATCTTCATCTACTTTGTATCCGTTAATCAATCCCCTTAGTTTTATGCGCTGCAGATTTGCATGAAAATACATTTCAAAGGGTGCGTTGCTGTTTTCAACTTTGGTGAAATTGATGAAAGCATTCTGGAAATCCTTTTCTTTTTCCTGAAGTTGCGCCAAAATATACCTCCAACGAATACCTAATTGCTTATCATTAGCAAGACGTACTGCATTTTCCAATAATAAGATAGCTTCTTTATTTCTGTTTTGATAAATACGCATTTGAGCCGTTGTAGCGAGCGGCTCAGCCAGATCTTTTTTTAATTGATCCTGGGCACGAAGCATGGTATCAAGAATTTTATCTGCAACTGCCATGTTATTCAATTCCATCTGGCTCCGTGCTTTCCAGTTCATGGCCATAATGAAAGTTTTCAGGTCACTGCTGTAAGTTTTTGCTGTGTAATCAAAATATTCTGACGCAATAAAATAATTGCCTTTCAGATAGTTCGCTTTTCCTAAAAGCATATAGGCATCGTCAATGTAATTACTGAAACTTTTATCGTTTATAATCGTTTGCCCCTTGGTAATAATTTCATCTAACTGCTTATTTGGCGCTCCTGGTGTTAATACTAAATTTACCTGTGGCTCCGGATCAAGGTAAACAGGAAGTATTTTTTCGTAATTATCGATGTAATTCTGCAACAAGGCTTCACGATGTTCTGTTAATAGCACGTTCGAATTGTAGATATAGTTGTATCTGGCCGTTAGGTTTTGAAACTTACGGTCGATGGCGGTATCTTTGTTGGCTACACAACCATAAATAGAAAATAAGCCGATAAGAAAGAAAAAGCGGTTAAAGCTTTTATTGATGCGTTGTTTCAAGTATTGTAGTTCTATTTAGTATGATACAATATACAGAGTTTACAGTATTATATTATTCAGGTATCAATTTTATTATCCAAAGTTAATTTAATTATCGTATTAAAAAATGGAAAATCCTAAAGAAGAAAACACAGGGAAAAAGATAAATGCGGCGGCAAAATATTCTGCAATAGGCTTCCAAATGATCGCAACAATTGGCTTATTAACTTTTATAGGCTATAAAATAGATGAACATCGAAACAGTAAGACTAAGATCATAACCGCCGCATTTGCGCTTGCAGGCGTAGGCATTGCGCTCTACCAAGCCATTAAGCAAGCAACAAGAGGATAATCAGTTGTAATTACTTTTGTAAAAGAATGTCTGCTGCTGTTTTTCCTGCAACAAATTAACAGTCAATAAATTCAAATAAAGTAGTGGCTTACATCTCTTAAAAACTTATCTTTGCCCAAGTTTTTATTTGCAAAGAATTTATTCCATTGACGCTAGCCAAATTTACAAGCATCTATTTCATTTTCGTAGGGATATTAATCGCGGTTATCGCAGTTTTACCAGTCGCTTTTCCAGAGAAACAACTTTTTGTTAAGAATTTCTGGGTCGTATTTGGTTTTATGGCAGGCATTACTTATATCGCCTATATGCTTGTGGATATTGGAATAAAAAGAGATCCGGAAGTAGGTATAATGGCAATAATGGGATCAATTGCAGTAAAAATGATTTTTTGTATGGCTTTTGTGCTGGTTTACAGTATAAAAGCAAAGGGAAACGGGCAGCTTTTTGTACTAAATTTTTTTTCTTTGTATTTCTTGTTTACCGCCTTTGAAATATACTGTTTGTTACGTAACTTGCGCCACCAAAATTTAAAGTAAAAAACTGCCAATAAATGGATTGTAACCAAGTTTTTGTGTCGAAAGTTAAGAAGGTAATCTTTGTTTTTACGCTTTTAGTCGCGTTTTTATCTCTCAAAAATGATACTTTCGCTCAAGTTGATAGCGCAATTGCGTCTCCTGATAGTATTCTGGCTGAATCTGCTCATGCAGTTTCCGGAGAGCCTGCTGCTACAGCGCATGGAGAAGAGAAATTTGAGCCTACGAAAGTAATCATGGAACACATTGCTGATTCACACGTTTGGCATTTATGGGGACACACTTCTATTCCGCTTCCGGTTATTTTATATACTTCGGGAGGTTTAGAGGTTTTCTCTTCTGCAAATTTTCATCATGGAGAGCACGATTACCAGGGTAAATACAATAAATATCGCCTGGTAACGGGTTTAAAGCAAAGCATGACTAAAGATATGTTCAATAAGAACATTAAAGTGGTTGGTGCTGATGGACAGATTGATGAGGCTGCATCTGATACAGTAATCGATTTTTCAATCACTAAAAATGTTGCGGCAATGTTTATCGCTATTGCATTAATCGTGATCGTTTTCTCTGCAGTTGCGGCAGGTTACAGAAAAAGAGTAGGTAAAGCACCTAAAGGCTTACAGTCTTTCTTAGAGCCGGTAATTATATTTGTTAGAGATGATATCGCTAAGCCAAACATCGGGCATAAATATGCTAAGTTTATGCCTTATCTGTTAACAATCTTCTTCTTCATCTTATTTAATAACTTACTGGGTTTAGTGCCAATTTTTCCCGGTAGCGCTAACGTAACGGGTAACATTGCTTTAACATTTGTAATGGCTACAGCTACCATGTTGGTGGTAAACCTAAATGGAAACAAATATTACTGGAAACACATTTTAACTCCAGACGTACCTTGGTGGTTATATCCAATCATGATTCCTGTGGAATTAATTGGTATCATTTCTAAGCCATTCGCATTGATGGTTCGTTTATTTGCAAACATCACTGCGGGTCACATCATTGTATTGAGTTTAATATCATTGATTTTTATTTTTAAAACATTGGCTATTGCACCGGTTTCTGTAGCATTCGTATTATTTATGGATGTGTTGGAATTATTGGTTGCATTTTTACAAGCCTTTATTTTTACATTATTATCTGCCCTGTTTATCGGAATGGCGGTAGAAGAGCATCATTAACGGAAAACTATTTTTTACAAATTATATAATTAAATTAGTTATGGTAGGTTCAATCGCGGCAATCGGTGCCGGTTTAGCAGTAATTGGTGCCGGTATCGGTATCGGTCATGTAGGTGGTAAAGCAATGGAAGGTATTGCTCGTCAACCAGAGGCTGCATCAAAAATTCAAACTGCAATGATTATCGCTGCTGCCCTTATTGAGGGTGCTGCTTTATTCGGTGTAGTAGTTGCTTTATTAGGCTTACAAGTTTAATAGCAAACTGGAATTTATAAACCGGGAATTCAACGATTGGTTGCTTTCCCGGTTTTAACAAAGAAATTAAGTAAAAAAATATATAAAATGGAATTAGTAACCCCAAGCATTGGACTGGTTTTTTGGACGGCACTTGCATTTATCTGCTTATTAATATTACTTAGAAAGTTAGCGTGGAAACCAATTTTGGGTGCTATCCATGAGCGTGAACAAAGTATTGATGAAGCCTTAAACAAAGCTGAATTAGCAAAACAGGAAATGACTCGTTTAACGGCTCAAAACCAGGATTTAATGCAACAGGCCCGTGCTGAACGTGATGAAATTTTGAAGCAGGCTAAAACATTGAAAGATGGCATTTTAAATGAAGCTAAAAAACAAGCTCAGTTAGAAGGTGCTAAATTAATTGAAAAGGCTAAAATCGAAATTGAAAACCAGAAGAAAGCAGCTTTAGCTGAAGTTAAAGGCCAGGTTTCTACATTATCTTTAGAGATTGCGGAACGTGTTTTACGCAATCAGTTAGATGATAAGGTAAAACAGGAAGCTTTAGTAGCTAATTTGTTAAAAGACGTTGAACTAAACTAGATTTGAGACATTAGATATTAGATTTGAGATTGGTTCTCATGTCTCACATCTCATATCTCACATCTCACATCTCACACCTAAATATATGTCAGAAATTAAAGTTGCAGGTAGGTATGCCAAATCATTAATTGATCTAGCCGTTGAAAATAACGCACTGGCTGAATCTTACAATGATATGGTTTTGTTTGAAAAAGTTGTTAATCAGACTCCTGAACTAGAGGCCATACTGAAAAATCCAATCATGCCTTTGGATAAAAAGACTGGTATTTTGAATGGCATCTTTGCCGATAAAGTAGGGAAGTTAACCCTTACCTTTTTCAAAATAGTTGTCAGCAAAGGTCGCTCGGTTGTTTTGTTCGCTACTGCAAAGCAATTTATCCACCAGTATAATGTACTTAAAGGTATTGTTACTGCTGATGTTACTACAGCCACACCATTAAGTGCTGTTGCTAAAGCAGAAATTGTTGCTATAGTAAAAAAAGAATTAGGTGCTAATGAAGTAATCATTAACCAAAAAGTTAATGAGAAACTGATCGGTGGATTTATACTGAAAGTTGGCGACAAACAATTTGATGCAAGTATAGCCAATAGCTTAAATAAGCTTAAGAAAGAGTTAGCGCATTAACTGAGCGTAATTGTTAAATTACGACCAAACCGGAAAATAGAAACATTAAATACGAGGTAAAAAGTATTGATTGCTAATTACTAAGTCTACAATAAAAAGGATGCGCTAAGCGTGTGGCATTGAACGCCAACCGCCATGCGCCTAAATTAACATTTACAAAAAGATATAAATAGATTATGGTAGAGGTAAGACCAGACGAAGTATCGGCAATTATCAGACAGCAATTGGCGGGCTTCAAATCAGAAACCGAACTGGAAGAAGTTGGTACCGTGTTGCAAGTGGGCGACGGTATTGCCCGTGTTTACGGTTTAACTAAAGTTCAATCGGGTGAGTTGGTTGAATTTGCAAACGGCCTGCAAGGCATTGTATTAAACCTTGAAGAAGATAACGTTGGTGTGGTACTTTTAGGTGCTTTCGACGAAATCAAAGAAGGTGATACAATTAAACGTACTAAGAAAATTGCCTCTATTAAAGTTGGTGAAGGTATGCTTGGCCGTGTAGTTAATACCTTAGGTGAGCCTTTAGATGGTAAAGGTCCAATCTTAGGTGAAACTTACGAAATGCCTTTAGAACGTAAAGCACCAGGTGTAATTTATCGTCAGCCGGTAAATGAGCCTTTACAAACTGGTATCAAAGCAATTGACGCAATGATTCCAATTGGTCGTGGTCAACGTGAGTTGGTTATTGGCGATCGTCAGATTGGAAAAACAGCTGTTTGTATTGATACCATCATCAACCAAAAAGAATTTTATGAAGCGGGTGAGCCTGTGTTCTGTATTTATGTTGCTATTGGTCAGAAAAACTCTACCGTTGCAAACATTGTACGTACATTAGAAGAAAACGGTGCTTTACCATATACCATTATTGTAGCTGCTTCTGCCGCTGATCCTGCTCCAATGCAGTTTTATGCGCCATTTGCAGGTGCTGCAATCGGAGAATTTTTCCGTGATACAGGTAGACCAGCTTTAATTGTTTATGATGATTTATCTAAGCAAGCAGTAGCTTACCGTGAAGTATCTTTATTACTTCGTCGTCCACCGGGCCGTGAGGCATATCCAGGTGACGTTTTCTACTTACACAGTCGTTTGTTAGAAAGAGCTGCGAAAATCAATGCAAATGATGATATCGCTAAAAACATGAATGATTTACCGGAATCGATCAGACATATCGTTAAAGGTGGTGGTTCATTGACCGCTTTACCAATCATTGAAACACAAGCTGGTGACGTTTCTGCTTATATTCCTACCAACGTAATTTCAATTACTGATGGTCAGATTTTCTTAGAATCAAACTTATTTAACTCTGGTATTCGTCCGGCTATCAACGTAGGTATTTCGGTATCACGTGTAGGTGGTAATGCACAGATAAAATCAATGAAGAAAGTTTCTGGAACGTTAAAGTTAGATCAGGCGCAATACCGCGAATTAGAGGCTTTCTCTAAATTCGGTTCTGACTTAGATGCAGCAACGAAATCAGTTTTAGATAAAGGTGCACGTAACGTACAAATGTTAAAGCAAGCACAGTTTACGCCATTTACGGTAGAGAAACAAGTGGCTATCGTTTATGCAGGTACTAAAAACCTAATGCGTAATGTACCGGTTGATAAAGTAAAAGAATTTGAAACGGAATATTTAACTCAGTTAGAAATGCGTCATCCGGAAACTTTAGCGGCATTAAAAGCTGGTAAATTTGATGATACCATTACTGGCGTTTTAGATACGGTAGCAAAAGAGATTTCAAGTAAATATTAATAAGATTTGAGACATGAGATTTGAGATTTTAGATTGGACAAGAACAACGTCTCACATCTTAAATCTCACATCTCACATCTAAATAAAGAATGGCTAATTTAAAAGAAGTAAGAAACCGAATTGCATCTGTACAATCAACGCAGCAGATCACGAAAGCTATGAAAATGGTTTCCGCTGCGAAGTTGAAGCGTGCTACCAACGCAATTATCGCTTTACGTCCTTATGCAACTAAACTGAAAGAGATATTGGAAAATCTTTCGGCAAGTTTAGAGGGTTCTTCGTCACCTTTCATTCAGGAACGTGAACCCAATAAGGTGCTGATCGTTACGGTATCATCAAACCGCGGTTTGGCTGGTGCCTTTAACATGAACGTGATTAAAGCGGCCAATAATTTAATAGCTGAGAAATATAGCGAGCAGTTTAAAAACGGTAATGTGAGCATTATTTCTATTGGTAAAAAAACACAGGATTTTTACGAAAAACGTAAATACAATGTTATTGGCAACAATAATGAATTATATTCAGCCTTAACATTCGAAAACGTAACTAAGATAACAGATGCTATCATGGCGGGTTTTATCAAAGGCGATTTCGACAAAGTTGAAGTGGTTTACAATCGTTTTAGAAATGCTGCTGTTCAGTTCATTACTACAGAACAATTGTTGCCATTGCCAAAAGCAGAGGAAGCTACTAAGGTAGATACCAAGGCTTCTAATATTGATTATATTCTTGAACCATCACAAGAGGAGATCGTTGAACAATTAATTCCAAAATCGATTAAAATCCAGTTATATAAAGCAGTATTAGATTCTCATGCATCTGAACACGGCGCACGTATGACATCAATGGATAAAGCAACTGAAAATGCAGGTGAATTATTGAAAGCCTTAAAACTTTCCTATAATCAGGCACGTCAGGCAGCAATTACAACTGAGTTAACAGAGATTGTAAGTGGTGCAGCTGCATTGAACGGATAATTAGTTTGCAGTTCTCAGTTGTGAGTTTGCAGTACTGACTGCAAAAAATATAAAGCCTATTTCTTAATTGAGATAGGCTTTTTTTGTGCGGCGATAAGTCTATAATCCAAAAATAATTATGTTTTTTATGGATTGAAATCCAAAATTATTATGTTTTTTATGGATTGAAATCCAAAATTATTATATTTTTGTAATATAATAATTTGCAATGATTGTTAGAAAACAAATACAATACGCCATAGATAGGTTATTCAAAGGGAAAGCTTTTATCATCTTTGGGCCAAGGCAAACAGGGAAAACTACATTTGTAGAACAGTTACTGGCTAAATTGGATAAGAAGACATTGTACCTTAACGGGGATGATGCAGATGTAAGAGAAGCTTTAGCCAAACCCAATGCTATGCAGATTACGCAAATGCTTGGCGATTATGAGGTGCTTTTTTTAGATGAAGCACAACGTATAGGTGATGTAGGATTATTAATTAAAATCATTGTAGACCGTTTTAAAAACGTTCAGGTAATTGCTACCGGATCATCGGCTTTTGAATTATCCGGCAAAATTAATGAGCCACTAACAGGTAGGAAATATGAAATGATGCTCTTACCTTTTTCGTATACCGAATTGGTAAATAATACTGATTTCCTTACCGAAGAAAGATCTTTGGAGCAAAGATTGATTTTTGGTTCTTACCCTGAAATTATTAATGATCCTCAAAATGCAGAAGAACACTTAAAATTGCTTGCAGACAGCTATTTATATAAAGACCTGTTTGCGCTGGAGGAGGTTAAGAAACCTTTACTATTCGAAAAAATTGTAAAGGCATTGGCACTACAAATAGGAAGTGAGGTTAATTTTTCTGAACTGGCCCAATTGGTTAAGGCAGATCAAAAAACGGTAGATAAGTACGTTAGCTTGTTAGAAAAGTCTTTTGTAGTTTTTACGCTTCCTGCTTTTTCAGGTAATGTGCGAAATGAAATTAAAAAGAACAAGAAAATCTATTTCTATGATACGGGGATCGTAAATACAATTACCCGAAATTTTAATTCATTACAAAACAGAAATGATGTAGGCGCTCTGTTTGAAAATTATATGATCGCCGAGCGAATGAAGTTTTTACACCAAAATCAAATAGAAGCTGACTGCTTTTTCTGGCGAACTACGCAGCAACAGGAAATAGACTATGTAGAAAAAACAAAATCAAAATTTCTAGCGGTTGAATTTAAATGGAGCGAAAGAGGTAAAAATAAAATCCCTACAACTTTTACACAGGCTTATCCCAATGCAGAAGAATTGATTCTATCGAAAGAGGATAGGGCTTCCTTTTTAAATAGCTTATGATAAAACAAGAATCCCACCTCTTATGGGAAGTGGGATTTTAATTTAAAAATAAATGCTTTCTGGGGTTAACTTTATTCTAAGATAGCCGTTTTGAATTTTCTGAATGTTAGTGCCATCTCCACGGTATACTGATGCATTAAATTTTGCTTCGATAATATACCTTCCCGATTTAAGCTTATGCAAATTTATAATCTCAAATTTTGATTCGCTTTGTAACTCCGGTTGTAGAAGAGCATGATAAGCCAGGCTTGGATAGCCATTGGTTTGAAGTTCCTGTTTATTAACATATAACTGCAGCACAACGCCATTTTGAGCATTGTTTCTTGAAAAATCTAATGCGAATTTCCTTTCACCAACTGAAAATAAGTCGAATGCGTTTATAGGCATGAATAAAGTTGTAAAGTTATTTGCAGGCTGAGCTTGGTTTTTGTGGTATTTCTTCACAAATGAAATTGTTATCTCGTTTCTGTCTGCTCCACTGAATCTGAAAAATCTACCGAACATAACGGAGTCTTTATCTTTGGAAATATACTCTTTCCTCTCAATTAACGAATCAAGTTTTCGGTTTGATTCTCCATTAATTAAACCTTTTGAAATAATTTTTGATTGTACTATTTGCTTTCCATCCAGGGTGTATGACACCGAATCCTTGAGAAGTTCCAGATGATCTGGTTTCTCAACAGAGGGAGGCTCCAATGGGTCTATTATTGGATTTTCTTTCCTGCACGCAGTAAAGCACATTAGGAGAATAATTGCCCTAATTAAGTATTTAGATTTCATAGATAAATAGATTTATTTGTGTGTACACGAAGCTATAAAAAAATACAAATGAAAGGTATATTAACAGACGAAATAATTTGTATATATAACATAGTGCCTTACCTCTAGAAAATTTAATTAATTGTCAAATTTAGTATCAGTTAAGTGTATCACCAGATTCTTAATACCTTTGTTCCTTAATAGAAAAAAAATGAAGAAATATGTATTCACATTACTTACAATCATTCCATTCTTGGTAAATGCCCAATCGCCAGCCAGAGACTATACCAATGCGGTACTTTGGCAGCAAACATCGGGCGAGTACAGGGCTTTATGCTTTCAGGCTTACAACTTCGCTCGCTTATCATTAAAAGAAGCTTTGTGGGCAGATACCAGTAAAAAGCCGAACTGTGTAGTAGTAGATATAGATGAAACGGTTTTAGATAATTCTGCATTTCAGGGCCATGAAATTAAAAAGGGTTTAAGCTATAATCCTGCTGACTGGACGGAATGGACAGGCCTGGCGAAAGCAGATACAGTTCCCGGTGCACTGGCTTTTTTGAAATTTGCAGCAGCTAAAAATATCGAGACGTTTTACATCAGCAACCGTGATGAAAAAGATTACGCGGCAACATTAAAGAATTTACAGGCTTTTGGCTTTCCATTTGCCGATGATGCGCACTTAATTGTGTCTAAAGGTACTTCGAATAAAGAACCGCGCAGACAAAAGGTTAACGAAACCCATAATATCTTAATGTTTTGTGGCGATAATTTAAGTGATTTTTCTAATGTTTTCTACAGGGAAAACAAAAATACACTGGAGCAGGTTGATAGAAATCAGGTGCTTTTTGGAAGTAAGTATATTGTATTGCCAAATCCTATGTATGGCGATTGGGAGAAACCATTATATCAGGGTGAAAAGCTGAAAGATAGGGATAAAGCAAAACAGCGTTTAGAACGATTAAAAAGTTACTAAGTATTTGTAATTATTCAGCAATAAGTATTACTTTTGCAGCATCATAAAAATAAGATTATGGAAAACAACGAATTAAAACACAATACAAAAAGTATGCAAACGGCTAATCAGCCAGGGATTTATAAGTTAATGATTTTTGGCGTATTGATTTGTATGGTGGGTACTTATGCCCGTTTCGCATTTGATTCTTGGGTATTATCTTTAGTTTCCTGGATTATCTTGTTCATTGGAGCCATCATAGCTATTAAAGGTGTATTTAAAATTTTAGACGCATAACTATTCTCTCTAGATATAGAAGCCGATTATGAGATCATAATCGGCTTTTTTTGTATCTGGTTTTTTCAACCAGATAAATAAATGAAAATAAGAGAAAGGTTCTAATGTCACTACTTTTCGAATTATTAATTCCTTTTATGGATTGTGATTGAAAAAATCATCAATAAATAAACGTTTTCGCCGTTTGGGTTACCTTAATCTATTTTCTGTATAAAGAGAAAATACGATGTGATCACCTAACCGAAACATCAAAACTTTAAATGGCCATTTGAAGCAGATATTTGAAATGATTATTTTATTAAAATTACAAAATCATGAAAAGGAATATTATTGCTATTGCCATACTTTTAGCCTTGTTTGGCTGTAATTCGAAAAACAAAAACGATGCGAATGTAGCAGAAATGGTCATTCCGGATACACTGGCTAAAGATGGAATCACTGAACCAAAAGTGATCAAAACAGCCGATATGCGGTTTCGCGTAAAAAATGTTCAGAATACAAAAGAGCAGTTAAGTCAAACCATCAAAGGCCAGGGCGGCACAGTTACCGAATTTTCCATTGAAAGTGTTATTCAGGAAACTCAAAAAGTCAAACAATCTATCGATTCTCTTAAAGAAATTACTTCCTATCGTACAGAAGGATATCTTGTTGCAAATGTTCCATCTGAAAAATTAGATGAGTTTACCAATACCGTTGCGAAAATGGCTGTCTTCGTGGATAACCAGTCTCTAAAACTAGATGACCAGAGTTTGGCCTATTTAGAAAATAAAATGAAGGCAAACAACAGGAAAGAAGCGGTAAGTCAGATCAATAAGATTCCAAGCAAGAAAAGTACTTCTATAGAAACGTCTCTTAACGTCAAAGATGACTACGTCAATAAAAAAATTCAAAATCTATCTATTGATAGCCGTGTGAAGTATAGTACCATTACGCTTAAATTCTATCAGGATAATACCATTAAAACAATTATAGTAGCCAATGATGATATTTATGATTACAAGCCGGGTTTTGGAAACCGATTATTAATGGGAATCGTAAATGGGTGGGCCATATTTAAAGAACTTATTATTGGCTTGGCTAACATTTGGGCCTTAATTTTACTAGGAATTAGTGGGTTTTTCCTCATTAGGTATTTTGTGAAGAAAAACAAAAAAGCCATAATTTTAGCGACTAATAGCCCACTTACTAATCAACAGTAAATACTTTTTGTCAGTGCAAAATGTCGTAGCGATCTTGCACTGACGAATTGAAACTATTTTTTAGCCTTTACCGCCAAACCTTTAACCTTTGTTTTGTTATCTGTTACAAAAGATTCCCAACCTGAATAGGTTTTAGATTTTCCTCCGGAAGTAATTTTTTGAAAGGAATGACAAACGGCAACGGCCAGTCCATCCGTTGCATCTAAAAATTCTGGGGTTTCTTTGAAATTTAGCAAACGTTGCAACATTGCGGCCACCTGTTCTTTGGTTGCATTGCCACTGCCGGTAATGGATTGTTTAATTTTTCTGGGAGAATATTCGGTAACTGAAATGTTCCTGGAAAGGGCTGCTGCAATGGCTGTTCCCTGCGCCCGGCCAAGTTTAAGCAGTACCTGAATGTTTTTTCCATAAAAAGGAGCCTCTATGGCCAGCACATCGGGTTTATACTGATCTATCAGTACAACTGTTTTTTCAAAAATACGTTGAAGTTTAAGAAATGGATCGTCCAGGTGAGTCATTTTTACCACGCCCATGCTAATCAATTCCGTTTTACTTCCTTTTTCTAAGATAATGCCGTAACCCATCACTGCCGTGCCGGGGTCTATACCTAAAATTACCCGTTCCTTTTTTTCGTTCAACATTACAGCAATATTAAGCATATTTGCAAACTAAAAAGATAATCTTGACAGACAAGACTAAAAAAACATTATCCTTACTGATTAAAGCCGCCATTGTAATATTTGCTTTTTGGTTTATTTACCATAAGCTGGTGGCGAATGAAAACCTGCGTAATTTTAAATTACTGTTAAGCAATATTCCTCAAATAGAGATTATTGTAGTAATCGGTTCGGTATTAGTGCTCATGCTGGTAAACTGGTTTTTAGAGGCGGCCAAGTGGAAGAGGTTAATGATTCATATCGAGCGTATTACTTTTTATCGGGCAATAGAATCGGTTTTTTGTGGTTTAACACTTGCGATCTTTACGCCTAATCGCCTGGGTGAATATGGCGGCCGGGTATTTTTTCTTTCTCCTAAACGGCGGATTATTGGAATTGTAGCCATGACGGTGGGAAACATTGGTCAATTGGTACTTACCAATGTATTTGGAGCCATTGCTGCGTGTTTTTTTATTCACCGGTTCATACCCATAGAAGGTCTGGTTTTTACTGCGCTGGTTGTTTTCGCTTCTGTTTTTTGCTTATTTTTTATCGTATTTTATTTCAATATCCAGTGGTTAAACGGGATATTGTTATCCTTTAAGTTTACCAGGAAATACAAAAAGTTCTATAGCATTTTAGGCCGATACAGAAAAGCCGAATTATTCAAAGTCATACTCTTTTGCTTCGCCCGCTATGTAGTTTTCAGTTCACAATATTTTATTCTTTTTGCCTGGCTAATTCCTGGTTTGCATTATCCTGATATCGTAATGATGACCTGCCTTTTATTCTTCATCCAATCTGCTTTACCCTCTTTAGATCTATTTGATGTAGGCATCAGAAGCATCACGGCAGTAGAATTATTTAAGCATATAACCGATCAACATGTTGCCGTAATTGCTTGTACCGCGAGCATCTGGCTGATAAATATTATTATTCCTGCTATATTAGGCACATATTTCGTTTTTAAACTCAATTTTTTTGGAATTTCTAAGTCTAACTAGTTTATTATCTGCTGCGCTAACCCTTGTTTATGGTTTTCTTGTGCTCACTTTTATAAGAGGTTGGCACAAACTTGTTAATTTTTCTCCAATCCAAAGTGTACCTGAAACCAGCGTTTCAATCATTGTGGCTGCGCGTGATGAAGAGTTAAATATTATCAGAACAATAGAAGATCTTGTTGCTCAGAATTATCCGAAGCATTTAACAGAAATTATTTTTATTGATGACCATTCAACCGATCGGACAGCAGAAATTGTTTCTAGTTACGCAAATCAGGGCGTAAAATTAATCAGGTTGAATGAAGATCAGGCACTTAATTCTTATAAAAAGAAAGCGATACAGACTGCAATAGGAACTTGCTCGGGAGATTTGATCATTACCACCGATGCGGATTGCAGGATGGGAACACATTGGCTTTCTACAATTGTAAATTATTATGAAAAGCAGGATTATAGGATGATTTCATCGCCTGTGGCTTATTTTGAAGAGAAAAGTTTTTTTGAGCGTTTACAGTCGCTCGAGTTTCTTTATTTAATTGGCTTAGGTGCATCCACAATTGGTAATAAGCAACCATCCACTTGCAACGGTGCCAATTTAGCTTACGAGAAAAAGACATTTTATGAGGTTGGGGGTTTTCAGGGAATTGATGATTTGGCTTCTGGTGATGACGAGTTATTACTTCATAAAATTGCGGCAAAGTATCCAGACAAGATTGGGTTTCTCAAAAACAGATCGGCTATAGTATACACACATGCTAAAGAAAATCTTCAGTCTTTTTTACAGCAGCGAAAAAGGTGGGCTTCTAAAAGCACCCGGTATAAAAACAAAGCCATTATCGTTTTGGGTGTCTTCGTTTGGGTTTTCAATGTGAGCATTCTGGCTAACTTTATTACAGGCTTATTCTTTCCAGGTTTTTTAATCGTTACATTTTATCAACTGTTAGTTAAAATGAGTTTAGAAAGCTTATTTTTATGGGATGTTACTGGCTTTGCAAAACGACGAGGCTTACTGATATTGATCCCTGTTTTAACTGTTTTACATATTCTCTACATGGTATATATCGGCATTGCTGGAAATAGTGGCAAATACAACTGGAAAGGTAGAATGGTTAGGTAATGGATAACAGCCCGTCGAGAAAAGTTTGGTTAAAATTTAAGCGGAATAGACTGGCATTTGCCGGCCTCATTTTCATTTTGCTGTTAATGGCGATGGGAATTTTGGGATATACTATTCTTCCGGTTGATTCTCCGGATGCCAATACTCAAATGGTTCAGATTAGTAAGGAACCAATGGGATCCAAATTTAAATTTGTGATCATTCAGAGATACCCGAATGTAGAAAAGGTGAGTTTTTTCGAAAGAATGCTTTATGGACAAAAACCAAGATTCAAAGGTATTCCCATTACCTCCTATAAAATTAATGGCGATCAGGTTCTGATTCACGAATATATCGGGAAAGAAGAAACCAGTAAAGAATCAGTTTATAGTCTTAAAGCGCTTTGCCCTGATTGCGCTTTGCTAAATCAATCAGAAACACCTGAACAGCGTTTTGAAAAATTCAATACTTACGAACAAACCTATTTGTTTGGAACAGATATATACGGACGGGATTTGTTAAGCCGTTTAATTCTGGGGATTCGCGTTTCCTTATCTGTAGGATTAATGGCTGTACTGATTTCACTTTTTATTGGCGTGAGTTTGGGCGCCATTGCCGGCTATTTCGGTGGAAGGGTAGATGCTGCGATCAGCTGGTTTATGAACGTAGTCTGGTCTCTTCCATCTTTGCTATTGGTTATTGCTATTTCTTTTGCTTTGGGGAAAGGATTCTGGCAGATTTTTATCGCCGTGGGTTTATCTACCTGGGTAGATGTAGCGCGGTTGGTACGCGGTCAGGTTATGGCTTTGAAAGAAGTAGAATTTGTAGAAGCGGCCAGGGCCTTAGGTTTTAGTACTTCGAGAACCATTATTAAACACATTTTGCCTAACATAGCCGGACCTATTCTCGTGGTTGCTTCCTCCAATTTTGCATCAGCAATCCTATTAGAAACAGGTTTAAGCTTTTTAGGCTTCGGAGCCCAACCGCCAATGCCAAGTTGGGGTAGTATGATTAAGGAACACTATGGTTATATTATTATGGATGCAGCCTATTTAGCCATATTACCAGGATTAGCCATCATGCTTACCGTTTATGCTTTTAACGTTTTAGCCATTGGTCTTCGCGATGCTTTTGATGTAAAGGGGCAGAATGTTACGGTGTAGGGCTATGATGATCATGATTAAGTGATTGACTATGATTTCTTAATTGATAGCTAAGATTATAATGATTAAATGACCGCTTTGATTTTTAAGGATATTATAGAATGAGCTATATTTTTTGATTACTATGATTCAATAATTCTGACTTCACCAGCTTAAATCATGGCTTTCCTAAATTATAATTTTGTGTCGGGTTTCATTACTCGTTTAAACTGCAAACTTCTGCTGCCGAAATTAATGAGTAGGCCAATCTTAAAACCGGATGCTTCCAAATAATTTATTGCTTGAGCCAAATGAGCATCATCCAATAGAATTACAGCCTTTAGTTCAACCATGATTTTATTTTCAACAAATAGATCTACCCTCCGTTTACCAAGAAAGTGTCCTTTGTAATAGATGCTCATTTCATGTTCCTGTACAAAATTTAAACCCTGACTATTTAATTCAATAGCAAGAGCGCGTTGATAAATCTTTTCCTGAAAACCGTTAACCCAAAGCTTTATGTACTTCCATCGCGTAGCCAATTATCTTTCCGGTTAATTCGCTTTCCGGATATTGAGTATCTATCATCACTTTAAAAATATAGTCAATCACAATTTAAAGAAATTATTACAGGTATTTACTTGAAGCAGTTATCTTTGCAAAAGTGATTTATCATAGTACTTATTAATAATCATAGTGCTCCTTAAATAATGATAATCATAGTGCTCATTGAATCATGGTAATCATAGTAGGTGTTGTTTAATCATAGTCGTAGATGTTGTTGAATTGTTATCAGGAAGAATTTTTAGAAGCAGGTTGTGATGAAGCGGGGAGAGGTTGCTTGGCTGGGCCTGTATTTGCTGCAGCTGTTATTTTACCAAAAGGTTTTTATCTGGAAGGATTAAATGATTCCAAGCAATTGAACCATGATCAAAGAGATTTGTTACGTCCGATTATTGAGCAGGAAGCTCTAGCCTGGGCAGTTGCCTCCTGCGACCATGAAGAAATTGATCAGATCAATATTTTAAATGCATCATTTTTAGCGATGCACCGGGCCATAGAAAAATTGCATACGCCACCTCAATACCTTGTTATTGATGGGAACCGCTTTAAAGCCTATCCACAAATTCCGCATTGCTGCATCATAAAAGGTGATGGCAAGTACCTGAATATTGCAGCAGCTTCAATTCTTGCTAAAACCCATCGCGATGAATTTATGGCTAATTTACATGTAGACTATCCTCATTATAACTGGCAGCAGAATAAGGGTTATCCGACCATTGCACACCGAAAAGCGGTGATAGAATTGGGGCTTTCTCCGTTTCACAGGAAAACATTTAATGTTCGCGATCCACAATTGGATTTGTTTTCAAAAACCGTTTAAAATTTAGTATTTTCACAGCATTGTGAAAATTTTACTAATAACTAAGCGGGTTCCCTTTCCGCCAAATAGTGGTTATCCCATTGTGGTTTATAATACCATGAAGGGTTTGCTTCAACTTGGTGCAGATATCACATTGTTTAGTTTAAATCCCTCTAAAGGAAAGATAGACATAGAAGATATTTCTGATCCTGTTTTCGAAAAGATCAGGTATCACAGTGTTGATTTAGACACTGATGTGAATGTCTGGTCGGCATTTTTCAATATCTTCACTAACCAGTCTTATAATATTTCGAGATTTTACAGTGAGGAGGCTGCCCGTCAGTTAGAAAATGTGCTCAGGGAAAATGTTTTTGATATCATTCAGTTTGAAGGACTTTTTGTCGTTCCTTATCTGGATATTGTTAAAGCCAATAGCCATGCAAAGCTGATTTACCGGGCGCATAACATTGAATTTACCATGTGGGAACGTCTTTCTCATTCTGAAAGTTTCTTACTCCGCAGGAAATATCTGGCGTTCCTGGCACAACGTTTAAAGGCTTATGAAACCGAACAGATTAATCGTTTTCATCAAATTTTTGCGATTAGTGAGCCCGACAGGCAAAGCATTCTCCGGTTTGGTTGTGAAGTACCGGTGACGGTTTTTCCGGTAGCTATAGATTTAGAAAGATATCAGGTTGATAAAACAAAGACAAGTTTCCCTACGCTGTTTCATTTGGGCGCTATGGACTGGAGGCCAAATCGGGAGGGCTTGGAATGGTTTCTGGATGATATCTGGCCGGATATCGAAAAGCTGAATAAAGACCTTCGTTTTTACATTGCAGGCAAGAATATGCAGAAACATTTCTTTGAATATGATTCTGATAACCTGATTGTAGAGGGTGAAGTTTTTGATGCGGTAGATTTCATGAATTCGAAAGCGATTATGATCGTTCCGCTGATTTCAGGCACTGGCATGCGGGTAAAAATTATTGAAGGCATGGCCATGAAGAAATGTATTATCGCTACCACCACGGCGGCCGAGGGTATTAATTGCAAGCATGGTTACGATATCCTCATTGCAGATTCTGCCGACGAATTTTATCGCTCTATTCTACAATGTATTATCAACCCAAAACGGTGGATGGAGATTGGGGAGAATGCCCGTAACACTGTAGAGACAGATCATGGCATCATACTAATTTCGTCTAAAATGCTGGAAATTTATAAGCAGCTCATTAGCGCTTAAGAACAAATCTACCTATAATAAGATGCTGATCTAGATATTTAATAATCCGCGAAAAGCCCTCGCTGCATAGTAAGATTGTGCACCATTATGATAGACAAAAACATGATCATAGCGAAAATCAGCAAAAAGTGCACCGCCAAGCGCCCTGATGTTATCAGGTGTTTTGATCCAGCTGGAGGTTTTCTCATCAAACTTGCCCAGTTTTTGTAAATCACGATATTGTTCCTCGGTCAAGAGTTCAATTCCAATTTCCGCAGCCAAATCGATTACACTATTTATTGGTTTATTATCCTTTCTGGCATCCAGCGCCTCACGATCGTAACATAAACTTCTCCGGCCTTTCGGACTCTCTGCCGAGCAATCGATAAATTGATATTCGCCAGTTTCTTTGTTAAATGAAACTACATCTGGCTCACCGCCAGTTTCTTCCATTTCATTAAGCGACCATAATTTATGTTGATTTGCTCTTAATCTGATTTCTACGTTGGGCCATTTTAGTGCCTGATGACGTTTCATGTTCTGGTCGAAACGGTTTTTTAGAAGCAGGATTAACTCGTCTATCCTTTCCGCCGGAAGCTCCTTGTTGATACTCATAACTTTATTTTTTTGAAAGCATTTGCTAGTTTAGCATCAGTCTGTCTAGTAAAAATAATAAATAAAATCAGATATGTCTTGGAACATTCGAAGCTCTGATTTAAATATTTAAACATTGCTGTTTTCTTAGTACTTTTGCGGCAAATAAAGATTAGGTATGAACAATACGGCATTAACAGAAAAACACATCGCTTTAGGCGCTAAAATGGTTCCATTTGCAGGCTATAATATGCCTGTTACTTACGAGGGTATCAATGCAGAACATGCAACTGTTCGTAACGGAGTAGGTGTTTTTGATGTCAGCCACATGGGCGAATTTATTTTAAAAGGTGAAAATGCCCTGGATTTAATTCAACGCGTTACCAGTAATGATGCGTCTAAATTGTACAATGGCAAAGTTCAGTATTCTTGTTTGCCTAATCATGATGGTGGAATAGTTGATGATCTTTTGGTTTACCGCATTGATGAGAAAACCTATATGTTAGTTGTAAATGCATCTAATATTGAGAAAGACTGGAACTGGATTCAACAGTTTAATACCAATGATGTAGAAATGCACAATATTTCTGATAAAACATCTTTGTTAGCCATTCAGGGGCCGAAAGCTGCAGATGCTTTACAAACTTTAACTGACGTAGATTTAGCTTCTATGGAGTATTACACTTTTGTTAAAGGCACTTTTGCAGGTGTGGATAATGTCGTAATTTCTGCAACTGGCTACACTGGGGCTGGTGGTTTTGAGATTTACTTTGATAATGAACATGCTGATAAAATCTGGGATGCCATTTTTGACGCTGGTAAAGCGCAAAACATTAAACCAATTGGTTTAGGTGCCCGTGATACCTTACGTTTAGAGATGGGTTTCTGTTTATATGGAAATGATATTGATGATACCACCTCTCCAATTGAGGCTGGTTTAGGCTGGATTACTAAATTTTCTAAACCATTTACAAACTCAGAGGCATTACAGGCTCAAAAGGAAGCCGGAATTCAAAAGAAATTAGTTGGTTTCGAAATGATTGATCGCGGGATTCCCCGTCATGACTACGAAATTGCAGATGCAGCAGGAAATATTATAGGCAAAGTTACTTCAGGCACACAGGCACCATCACTGCAAAAAGCAATTGGTATGGGTTATGTAACTAAAGATTTTTCGAAAGAAGGAACAGAGATTTTTATCCTTATTCGTAACACTCCGATTAAAGCTAAAATTGTTAAGTTTCCTTTTTATAAATAAGATTTGAGACAATAGATATGAGATTTGAGTGCGATTCGCTTTTATCTCATATCACAAATCTCAAGACTCAGATCTATCAATATGTCTAAAAAAATAGAAGTTTGTCTAACCCCTGCATTGATTGATTTATTCGATATCGAAGAAAGTATCGTAGTGGTGATTGATGTTTTGAGGGCTACATCATCGATTACTTATGGTATTGAAAATGGTGCAGAAGCCATTATTCCGGTAGCAAATGTTGAAGATTGTTTAACCTATGTTGATAAAGGTTATTTACTTGCTGCAGAACGAAACGGAGAGGTAGTGGCCGGGTATGATTTTGGGAATTCGCCGTTCTCTTACACCAAAGAAAAAGTGAGCGGCAAAACCGTTGTGTTAACCACTACCAATGGCACAAAGGCTTTGCATTTAGCCAATAAGCGGGCTTATCAGGTGGTTATAGGATCTTTTTTAAACCTTGATTCACTTTGTGGTTATTTAGCTGCTCAAAATAAAAATGTATTGCTTTTATGCGCCGGCTGGAAGGATCAGTTTAATTTAGAGGATACCTTGTTTGCCGGAGCAGTTGTAAATAAGTTGCGCAAACACTTTGAGCATTTTGATGATTCAAGCGTAGCTGCTGAAGATTTATATTCACTGGCTAAAGACGATTTGAGGAAATATCTTTATAAGTCATCGCACAGCCACCGTTTAGCGCAACTGAATATCGAGGAAGATGTAGTGTTCTGTCTGCAATTGAATATCTGCTCCGCTATACCAGTTTTAGAAGGCGAAAGATTAGTCCCTTTGAAGCAGTGAAAAAATAGCAATTGAAATTGAATTCATTTCAAAATACAGCGTATTTGATAACTTACTTCGTAATCAGCTGTGAAATTGTGGGGCTATTTTTTATGGTAATCAAAGCCTCTTCATGCGCTAACCAGTAGATATCTTCAGCACGTTTCATATCGAAAGTGCTAATGGCGCCTAAGCCTTTTGGTTCAATGAGCATGTTACAGAACTTTGCCTTTCTTTCCATATCATGGTTGATGGACATAATTCCGGCACGGCCCATTAAATTGGTTATTCCGGTGATTTTATCAACTGGTTTAAGGTGGTTACAGGAAGAACCGATGATGAAATCACAATCTTCCATTAAGGGCTCTACCGGAAAGTTATTTAAAATCCCGCCATCCACATACATTTGTCCATCAATCATGATGGGTTTAAATATTCCAGGGATGCAGCTCGATGCATGTATGGCTCTGATTAAAGGTCCTTTTGTGAAATAAACCAACCGGCCTTCGCTAAAATTTACGGCAGCAATGGTGAGGGGAATTTTAAGGGTTTCGATCGTGTTTTCCGGAAAATATTCCTTCAGAATTAAGGAAGTGTTTTCAATATTAATGAGTCCTAACGAGCCTACAGCAGGGCGAACAAATCGCCAGAGCTTCGTTTTCAGGAAAATATTTAATCCTTCTTCCGGATCAATTCCAGCGGCAAAGAAAGCACCAGCAATTGCACCTGCACTTGTTCCGCTGATGTGGCTAAAAGTAATGCCTAAATTGCTAAAGGCCTTTAAAACTCCTAAATGTGCTATTCCCCGTATTCCTCCGCCTGATAAAACAATGCCAACTTTCATATATAGATTTCCGGTATTAATAATTGACAAGACCTGTTACAAATTGTCTGCCAGTACTTACATGTGATCTCTATAAAGCTAACGTTATTTTTGTTTTGGTTTATATTTCGATTGGTTCAGAATCTTTTGCGCTTCATTTTCAGCCATGAGTTGCTGCAAAGTTATGTTTGGGTTTTCTTCCATATATTTCCTCACAATCTGCCAGCCTGTCCAGGTGCCTAGTTTAGGCGCCGAATCTCTGTTTTCACCTAAACCCGGAGTAAATGGTCCTTCGGATAAAAATACCTGGATCTTCTGGTAGTCTGTTTCGTAAAGAAAGTTGTTTTCCAAAAAGTATGCCCAGATATCACCTTCAAACTGTTGCGCCCATTTTAATTGTTCGGTGCTGTACCCGATTTTGGTAGAATCGCCTGTGTTTTCTGGTAAAACCTGATCGAGGAAATAAAGGATTTTTCCCTGGAAAATCATTTTGGAAAGCAGCGTCCGATTTTCATCAGGTTCTGGGAAAAGATCTTCGTGCGCATAGGTTTCTGCCACCCGTGGCACAATATATTCAGGGGTAAATCTTCGCGATAGATATAAAGGTACACTTTGAATAATCGCCTTATAAAATTTACTGTCTTTGCCTAAAAACATATCTAAACCGATCCCTAAATAATTATCGCCCACTGGCATCTGGTAAGCAAAACCGGATACGAATGAAACGAATTTTGGAATTTTCGCTTTCGGATAATAGTATTTGATGTATTTAAATGTTTCCGTTAATCCTTGTTCCTGAGCATTTAAATTAGGGAAAACGCTATCCACATCTTTAGTAAGATCAGTATAAGCCTGGTCTTTAAATAAGGTACTTAAAACCTGGTCGTTGCTATATTCGGGAGATCCGATCATTCTATGAACGTAATCATCATAAAACATACCATACTTTTTTATCAACATTTGATCAACTTCACCAGCATTTTTTGCCTTGGCTGCGTAAAGTACTTTATCAAATCTCTCGATTTGAATATCTAAATTTATATTACTCACATCAGGCCGGTTATCGCGCTTACAAGAAATAAATGCAAGGGCAAAGAGAAAAATTAGATAAATTTGGCTGTGTTTTACGTTATAAATCATGTTCAACAAATATAAACACATCAGTATGAAAAAAATATCGACTATTTTAATTTTATCTTTTTTAAGTTTTAGTGCTTTCGCACAAATTCCCAAATTGCCAAACTTCGGTTTTAGGTTAGGTTTAACAGCATCACCAACAATCGGTTGGGTAAAACCTGAACAAGGCAAAACCGACGGTGTAGCTTTGGGGTTCTCTTATGGATTAATAGGAGATTTTAACTTTGCGCCTAACTATAGTTTTTCAACAGGATTAACGATTACAACCATGAACGGGAAAAGTACGGAAGTAGACCCAACCTATATAAAAAGTCTTGATTTGGGTGCCAATAAAAGCATTCCGGTCGCTTACGATTTAAAATACAAAGTTCAATATCTGGAATTGCCATTAACCGTTAAACTTAAAACTGAAAAGGATAATGGCAGACGGTTCTATGGTCAGTTTGGCCTATCGAACTCCATTTTATTAAGCGCTAAACAAGATGCGGTGAGCAGTACGGTTAAACTTAACGATGTAAAGATTGGTGATCACACCAAATTCTATCGTGCTGGACTGTTGATTGGTGGTGGTGGTGAGTTCGATATTTCCGGAAATACGAGTATTGTAGCTGGCATAACGTTCAATAATGGTTTCACGAATATCACTACGGACAAGAACCGGGATGTTAGAAATCATTATATCGCACTTAATTTCGGCGTATTCTTCTAAAAAATTGTTCTGTAAATATGAAAATAGCATTAGCACAACTTAATTATCACATTGGCAATTTCGAAGCAAATACCAAAAAAATAATTGATCACATTGAACTGGCGAGAGATAAAGGGGCAGATTTGGTAGTATTCGCTGAGTTGGCCATCTGTGGTTACCCGCCCCGGGATTTTCTGGAGTTTGATGAATTTATTGCGCTGTGTGAAGAGGCCGCACAAGATATTGCCAGACATTGCAAAGAAATAGCCTGCATTGTGGGTTTGCCGATTAAAAATGATATTCTTCAAGGTAAAGATTTGTACAATGCTGCATATTTTATAGAAAATGGAGCAGTAAAAGCAATTGCCAGAAAGGCTTTGCTCCCTACCTACGATGTTTTTGACGAATACCGTTATTTCGAACCGGCAACTCAATTCGGTTGTATAGACTTTAAAGGCAAAAAAATTGCTTTAACCATTTGTGAAGATCTTTGGAATATTAACGATAATCCGCTTTATGTTTCTAATCCGATGGATGAGTTGATTAAGGAGGAGCCAGATGTGATGATTAATATTGCCGCTTCGCCATTTTCTTATACGCATGATGATGCCCGGATTAAAGTGTTATCAGACAATGCTAAAAAATACCAGTTACCGGTTTTCTATGTCAATCAGGTAGGTGCGCAAACTGAAATCATTTTTGATGGTGGTTCTCTGGTTTTTGATGCCGATGGGGAAATGAAAGCTGAAATGAAATATTTTGAAGAGGATCTTCAGGTTTTTGATTTATCAGAAATTGAAAATGTTCGCAATAAATACCCAAAGGCAGATCGATCTTTAGATGTTGAACAAATTCATGATGCGCTCGTTTTGGGAATCAAAGATTACTTTAGAAAGTCTGGGTTTAGTAAAGCAGTTTTAGGTTTATCCGGAGGGATAGATTCTGCAGTGGTTTGCGCTCTGGCATGCCGTGCTCTTGGTGCAGAAAATGTGATGGCAGTATTAATGCCTTCGAAGTTTTCTTCTGATCACTCTGTACAAGATGCAATAGATCTGGTGAACAATTTTGGCTGTATGCAGGAAATCATTCCGATTAAAGAGGTTGCACAAGCTTTTGACACAGTTTTGGCCCCTGCATTTAAAGGTTTGCCATTTAACCTGACCGAAGAAAATATCCAGGCGAGAACGCGTGGAACCATTGTAATGGCGATGAGCAACAAGTTCGGTTATATTTTATTAAATACTTCTAATAAAAGTGAGTGTGCAGTGGGATATGGCACTTTGTATGGCGATATGTGTGGCGCTATCGGTGTAATTGGTGATGTTTATAAAACCCAGGTTTTCGAACTGGCAAAATACATTAATAAAGACCGCGAACTGATTCCGGTAAATACAATAGTAAAACCACCATCAGCAGAGCTCAGACCAGATCAGAAAGATTCTGACTCGTTACCGGATTATGATGTTCTGGATAAAATCCTTTATCACCATATCGAAGAAAAACAAGGTTCGAAATCTATTATCGCTAAAGGTTTTGATGAGGCTCTGGTGCAGCGTGTATTAAAGCTGGTCAATATCGCTGAGTTTAAACGATATCAAACACCACCAATTTTAAGGGTATCTCCAAAAGCATTTGGAATGGGAAGAAGAATGCCGATTGTCGGGAAATATATGATTTAATTCAGCAGATTGCTGAAATGAATGGAAAGGTCATGCTATAGATATTATCTGTACAGCATGACCTTTTTACGGTTTATGCTAAAGTTGCGTCTACTGTAATTGAGGTATTAAGCAATTTAGAAATCGGGCAATTTTTCTCTGCGTCAGCAACCAGTTCATCGAATTTTTCCTGAGATAAACCCGGAACTGTTGCGGTTAAGGTTAAGTGGGATTCTACAATTTCTCCTTTTGATGGATCTAAATTGATTTCGCATTTGGTTTCTAACTTTTCTGCAGTGAAGCCAGCTTCGCCTAAATTAGCAGATAATTTCATGGTGAAACAACCCGCATGCGCTGCTGCAATTAATTCTTCAGGGTTTGTACCAACACCTTCAGCAAATCTGGAATTAAATGAGTATTGAGTATTGCTTAAAGTTGTACTTTGTGTGGTAATGTTGCCAGCACCTTCTTTAATAGAACCTTGCCAAACGGCTGTTGCATTTCTTTTCATGGTTTGAATTTTTGTTTAATTTAACAATTAAAGATAATTATATGTTTGTTTAGAAGCGGCAATTTTCTGTTAAGAAATTGCTCTTAAAATAAAATAAGTTCTGGTAGCATATATATTAACAGAGAAAGCTGTCTCTTAGAAACAGCTTCCCATACACTACGATCATTTTTTTTGATTATCTGGTTTTTTTTCTGAAGTTATAGCGGATATAATACTGCGGTAGCCTGTTTATCCTTTGTTGATAAAACAGTAGCACCACTTCCACATTGCCCGCCATTCATTAATGATTGTGCATCTGTTCCGCCAACTCCAGGCACGTTAACTGTTGTAGACTGGTTGGTATGCTTAAATGAAATGGTATGCCCAAATTCGTGCGCTATTGTTCTTTGTCGCTGTGCAGCAGAATTGTTGCGAATTAAATTCTGATTGATCCAAACAGTATTACCTGCTCTACCATTTGATGTAGATAGATATGCCTGTCCACATGTTGAACTCCCAATGGTATTATCAACTTTGATCAAAATATCATAAATTGTACCGGTTGTAATTACAAATTTAAGTTTAGAATTAGGAACAATATTCCATTGATTGATGGCTGCGTTGATATCGCTTGTCATACTTGTTATTGAGGGATCAAGTTTAACCAGGATATTGCTGCTATTGGTTACAATATTTCCATTATAATATTGTTCTGTGATCGATTTCCCGTTATCTGCAGGAACCTCCATGGTTTTGCTAAAGACGATATCGCCATCAACCACATAGTTCTCTCCTTTGTCTACAATTTGGGTGTCCGAAAATCCAAGGTTTTTGATGTAAGAGAGAACTTTGTTCGGTTGGATGGTTTCGGTTTGCTGATCTGGGATAAGTTCATTTTTCTTTGAACAAGAAATAATGAAAACGGAAAGCAGCGCAATTGCTGCGAATTTTTTAAATAGGTTCTTCATAGTTTAGTTTTTAGTTTGATCGTAATGACTAGCTTTCGCTATTGTAAATATAGTATAAAAAATACAAAAACGTATTTATTAATCTTTATATGTGTAGTTCATTTTGTTCAAGCTAATTTTTGCTCCTAAACCAATTCATTTTGCTTTATTATGTTTCCCTTAATAGATTGGAGCAGTAAAATCCCTATACCAATCATAATGGAAATATCAGCAAAGTTGAATACTCCAGTTTGAAAAATATAGAAGTCCATGTGCATAAAATCGGTTACCGATCCGTGCAAAATTCTATCGTATAAATTACCAATACCTCCACCAATTAGAAAGCAAAGTGCAATTTGCATACTTAGACTCAAATTGCGTCTGGAAAAAAGATAATATAATCCATAGCCCAGAAAAAGTGCAGGTAATGCGTTTAAGATGAGCAGCCTGAAAATATATGGCATTTGATCGCCCAGACTTAAAAAGGCACCGCTATTCTCCACTTTAGTGAGTGTGAATCTATTTTTAATAATGCTGATGTGTTCATAATCGCTAATATTTGTGCGAACAACGTTTTTTGAGATCTGATCACAGCCGAAATTAAGCGTGAGCAAAAAAATCAATATGGACCAGCGAAGGTTTTTAATTTGTTGCATTCGGTTTGCGTTTATTAATCCACTTTTTGTACGGTATAATCAAAGCCATTAAGATGGCTGATAAGCTTAATAGCTTTGCGATAATGTCACCACTCTTCACGTAAAACGTAATTTCATCATTTAGATTAATATTGCCTTTTAGTGCTGTTCTGGTCCACCACCTGGTACTTTGCGTTACATCACCACGTTGGTTAATGAAACATGAAATCCCTGTATTGGCCGATCTTGAAATATCTCTGCGGGTTTCTATCGCCCTCAGCTTGGCATACATTTGATGCTGATCTTTACCAGATGTGTTGCCCCACCAGCCATCGTTGGTAATAATGGCAATAAATTGTGCACCCTCTTTAACCTGCTGGCCAATCCAGTCTCCCCACAAACTTTCGTAACATACCACAGGCGCTACACCAATTCCGCTTTGTGCATAAAGTACACTTGGTTTCTCTTGCCAGCCCCAGCCGCCAACAGTTCCACCTAATTGCGCAAAAACACCATCCAGAAAGGAAAATACTTTCGGGAAAGGCATTTTTTCTACGCCGGGTACCAGTTTGGACTTGTGGTAAAACTGAACATTTGGCGAGTTTTCTACCTGCATGGCAGAATTGAAATTATCATAGTAAAAACCTTGCTGTTCATTATACTTGCTTGTGATGGTTTTCTTATCTGCATAAACTTTTACACTTTCTATCCCGGTGATTAGGGTGCCGTTTTTGTATTTGCTTAAGAAATTCTGAAGCGTAATAAAATCTGGACTATTGCGAATTTGTGCTTCGTCAGCATAGTTAGGAATTGCTGTTTCTGGCCAAATAATATATTCTGTGTTGGGTTGCGCAATAGAATCTGATAAATGAGTCAGGATGTTAATTTGCTGAGCTGGCGTAATCTCTGTTAATTTTAAATAGGGATCGATGTTAGGTTGTACCACCACGACATTGCTTGGCGTTCCTTTTTGAGTCGCAGTAAAATACTTCGTTAATGAGATTATAATCGGGATTGCCACAACCAAAGCCCAGGTGCCTGCTGTTCTAAATTTTAAATATCCGGTTTGCGATTTGTATTTTTTATATGCTTCAAAAGCAAGAATGTTACTGGTTAAGATCCAGAGCGACCCGCCGTAGATTCCGGTAAAGTCATACCATTGCGCCAACTGGTGCATGCCTGCCAATCCATTGCCAAGTGTCATCCACGGGAAAGCCAAATCCCAGGTTTGTTGCAGGTATTCCAATGCAATGTAGAAAGAAATGAGTCCGAGGTAGGCAATTTTTTTGTTTACATATTTCCCAAGGCGATAATATAGCCAAAAGGCAAAAGTCATTAATAATGCACCTAAGCCAAATGGAATAAGGGAAACAGGGATGGCTACAATCGGGCCATTGTAAGCACTAATGGCATTGTACACCCAATAGATGGATGCCGAATTCCAAATTAGAAAGGTTAAACCAGCGGTTAAGAAAATACGTTTACCTTGCCTCGGTCTATCACTTTTTGAAATGTCATCTAATGCTATGAATAGGGGAACCAGGCCAATCAGCAACAGGGGAGTGGTGAATGGAATGGGTGGCCAGGCCAGCCAGAGCAAAAAAGCGCTTAATAAAGCGAGGAGGTAGGTTTGTTTATTAGCCATTACAGTTTTGGTGGTAAGGAATTGAGCAGAAGAATATGTATAGCAGGAAATGGTGTGAGGGAATAGGAAATAGATAGTAGAAAATGGGTGTGGGGCAATAGGAAATGGGTAATAGGAAATAGATGAGAAGAATTAGGAATGGATAATAGAGAATTGATATTTAGGGATAGGAGACGGGAAATAAGTGATGTTATTCTGAGTATTTTTATCTTCAATGTTTTTCATTCCCTGTTTCCCATTCACTGTCTTATTTTCTATTTCCCATTCCCCTTTCACTATTTCGTTTTACATTCACTAGTTCCTATTCCCCATTCACTATTTCCCATTCACCTTTCTTAAATTATAAGCTATCTAAAATATTCGCTTTCTTAGCTTCGTACTCTTCCTGTGTAATCAGGTGTTTATCATACAGCGTTTTTAGTTTGCGTAGCTTCAATGTGGTTTCATCTTCTGGTTCTTCTATCACTTCGGCAATTGGAATGGGTTCTGGCTCCTTAATTTCAGGAATTTCTATAGGCTCAATTTCGGCAAATGATTGCGGTGCAACATAACTTGCTGCTACGGCAGCTTTATTATCTTCATCCTGCTTTTCTTTCAATAACGCTTTGTGCGTTTCTAATTGTTCATTCGCAGCCTGATAGAGTTTTCTTGCCTGTGTTTTTGGAATAAATTCAGTAACGATATTTTCGCCAGTTTGTGGAACACAAATAAATTTAGAACCAAACAACTCTTCTTTAAAGGAAACCTCTTTAATGTTCTTTAAGGATATATCTTTAAAGTTCATGGTTAAGCCTAAATTACCGGGCTCGCAATAAAAGATACGTTTATTGGTTACAGCAATACTATCGGGCAACAAGTTAACTGCTGGCTTTTTCTGTACCGCCAGGTAAAGAATTTCTTCGCCAGTGGTTAAAAGGTCGTTTAATTTTCCAATTACTTTTTCTACAGCTTTTGGATCTTGTTCGTCGCTAAGAAATCTATCTATGCTAATCATATCTTGTATTTATTTTCATTACTACTACTCAGCATCTTCGTACTTATTTTTACTCTTTGTTGCTGGTTTTCCTGCTATGCAAATTACAAATTCTCCTTTTAAAGTATTGTTTTCAAAGTGTGATTTTATTTCAATCAATGTGCCTCTCACGGTCTCTTCGAACATTTTCGTCAATTCCCTGCTTACCGATGCTTGTCTGTCTTCACCCAAATACTGTGCAAATTCTTCGAGTGTTTTTAATAAACGGTGCGGACTCTCATAAAGGATGATGGTTCTTTCCTCTTCAGCCAGCTTCTTAAACTTTGTCTGGCGGCCTTTTTTCACCGGAAGAAAACCTTCGAACGTAAAAGCATCAGCAGGTAAACCAGAGTTAACCAAGGCCGGTACAAATGCAGTTGCTCCCGGTAAACACTCTACTGCGATATCATTTTTAATCGCCTCTCTTACTAAAAAGAAACCGGGATCAGATATTGCAGGAGTTCCGGCATCGGAGATTAAAGCAATTTTTTGACCTTCATGTAAGAATTTGATAATCTCTGAAGTGGCCTTGTGTTCATTGTGCTGGTGATGGGAAAAAACGCGTTTATCAATCCCGAAGTGCTTCAGCATGGGCGCACTGGTACGGGTATCTTCCGCCAGGATCAGATCACATTCTTTTAAAATCCGAATGGCCCTGAAGGTCATGTCTTCTAAATTCCCTATCGGTGTGGGTACGAGGAAAAGTTTGCCGCTCATAGTCAAGTATCAAGTATCAAGTATCAAGATTGAAAACTACAAACTGAAAACTGAAAACTCTTTCTATCTTTGTGAAAAAATTAAAATAATGCTGCAAGTTAACTATATCCGCGAAAATAGAGAGAAAGTTTTAGAACGTTTAAGTGTACGCAACTTTAAACAACCAGAGTTGGTAGATCAAATCATTAAAATTGATGAAGAGCGTCGTTCCACTCAAACTTCTTTAGATGTAATTTCTGCGGAGGCAAATGCAGCAGCCAAGCAAATTGGCGATTTAATGCGTACTGGCAGAAAAGAAGAAGCGGAAGCGATTAAGGCTCAAAGTGCCGCCCATAAAGAGGATATTAAAAACATGGGCGAGAAGTTAACCGAACTGGAAACCGCTCAGTTTAACTTACTTGTTCAGCTGCCCAACTTGCCGCACGATCAGGTTCCGGTTGGTACTACACCAGAAGAAAACTTAACCGTTTATACGCATGGATCACCTGCCGAATTGATTCCTAATGCCTTACCACATTGGGAGCTGGCTGCTAAATATAATATCATCGATTTCGAATTAGGCGTAAAAATAACCGGTGCAGGTTTTCCGGTTTATAAGGGAAAAGGTGCAAGGTTGCAAAGGGCGTTGATTAACTTCTTTTTGGATCAGGCGATTGAAGCAGGCTATAATGAGGTACAAGTGCCGCATTTAGTGAATGCTGCATCTGGATTTGGAACAGGTCAGTTGCCAGATAAAGAAGGACAGATGTACCACTCAACAGTAGATGATCTGTACCTGATTCCTACGGCTGAAGTTCCGGTTACTAATTTGTATCGCGATGTAATCCTTAAAGAAGAAGATTTGCCGATTAAAAATACAGCGTATACGCCTTGTTTCCGTAGAGAAGCAGGATCATATGGTGCGCACGTTCGCGGATTAAATCGTTTACATCAGTTTGATAAGGTAGAATTGGTTCAAATTACGCATCCGAATCAATCTTATCAAACACTTGAAGATATGAGTGCTTATGTTCAATCTTTGCTGCAAAAACTTGGCTTACATTACCGTGTGTTGTTACTGTGTGGTGGCGATATGGGTTTCGGCTCTGCCATGACTTATGATATGGAAGCCTGGAGTGGTGCACAGGGCAGATGGCTGGAAGTTTCTTCAGTTTCAAACGTTGAAACCTTCCAGAGTAACCGTTCGAAGATTCGCTTTAAAGGAGCAACAGGTAAAACGCAATTGGTGCACACCCTTAATGGAAGTGCTTTAGCTTTGCCAAGGATTGTCGCATCTATTTTAGAAAACTATCAAACAGAGAATGGAATTAAAATTCCGGAAGTGTTGGTGAAATATACTGGTTTCGACATGATCGACTAATCATTTTGCATTACTGGACAAAAAGATTGCTTCTTGTACTAAGGATGACGAAATTATAGAGCATAAAAAAAAGCTTTGCAGCGATGCAAAGCTTTTTGCTTTTATAGATAGATGTATTTTCGATTTCGATTATAAAATCAAAATCAATAATAGAATGATGATGATAATTGCTCCAACTGAAAGATAAACACCACCAGAAACGGCACGTGCCTGACCTTTCAATTCTCTTAATTCGCTACGTAAAGCTTTGCGCTCTGTTCTAGTCAAATTAGATTTATCCATGTCTCTGATTTCTTCCACACGGGTTTTAATTTTCTCTAACTGAAGTGATTGTTCAGCAGTTAATTCAGTAGGGTTTTTTGCAGGTTTATCAGCAGCTTGTACTGAATTGAAACTGATACCTAGAGAGAAAATAAGGGCTAAGGTGTAAATGAATTTTTTCATAATTTTTATTTTTTTTAGTGTTCGATGTCTACCTAACAAAAAACCTACCAAAATGTTCTGGTAGGTTTAAAATGCCTTAATTAAACTTTAAATTACGCTATTTAATTTCGAAAATAACATTAACAGTGAAGTTTAACTTAATTTTCTTGAAGTCGATTTCTGGTGCTGTATCTGCTGACATTTCCGCCATTGCAGATTTCATCATAAAGTTTCTATAAACAGGTTGTATGATATTGTCTCCACCATCCTGGATTTCGAGTACGCTACCCAGCTTACCATCTAGCGCAGCTACCATATAAGTTGCCTTTTCTTTCGCTGATAATAAAGCTTTAACTTTTAAGTCCTTTTTCAGGCTTTCGATTTTAGAATAGTCATAGCTTTCAATGTTGGTGTTGGCGATGCCTTTAGCATCTAAATCTTCCAGAATTGCATTAAACTTATTCAGGTCAGCCACTTTCAAACGATATTGCTTACTCGCTAAGAAATCTGGATTTTTCTTTTTAGCGCTCTGGTCATTCCAGCTGCTTAAATTGCTGATGGTTAAATTCTCTTTTGAAATTCCTGCTTTCTGCACAGCTGCATAGAGTTGTTTTTCAAGTTCTGTGATTTCAATTTTTTTCTTTCCATTCAAGTATTCCTTTAACGAAATACTGATGTAAATAATGTCTGGAGTAACTTCAGTTTCTGCAGTACCACTAACACTAATTTTTCTACGTAAATCTGTTTGTTGAGCCATGGCTGTAGATAAGCCTAAAAATGCAACGAGTGCAACTGCAATTAACTTTTTCATATGCTGTTTTTCTTTGTGTGTGCTGTAATGATGTAAGTTCAAAGCAAATTCCACACCGCGATTAACATATTTTTTAAAAGCTGGCGCAATTACTATGCTTAAAGCATTAAACATTATTCGAAATGCTTTTATTTTGAAGCGTATTGCACTAGCTCACAAGTGTTTGAGAAAGCATCGAAATACAAGGGTTAATTAGGGAAGTCTTGAAAAAATAGAGCAAGATTATTCTGAAAAGCAATTTTCAGAGAAAATAACTTCGTTTTGGCAGATTACAAATTGAGATGTTTCTTGGAAAAGAAAAAAAATACGCTAGGTTTTATGCTTAAATAGACGGAAATATAAATGTTTATAAAACCTGGCGCAGCAGAATTTTTCTGCAGATTTTTATGCTATTACTGTTTTAGAGAACAGCAATTTGAGAGCTGAACAGCGATTAAACTTTTGATACTTTAACAGCAGTTGGTCCTTTTTGACCCATTTCTACTTCGAAAGAAACTTTATCACCCTCTTTAATTTGAGTAACTAAGCCATTTGCGTGTACGAAAATACTGTCTTGAGTTTCGGTGTTTTTAATGAAACCATAACCTTTGCTCTCGTTAAAGAAAGTTACTGTTCCTTTTTTAACCGGGTTTTCATCAATAATGTCTTCTTGTCTTGTTATACCAATTTGTACATCCTCAATGTTGAATACTTTCTTCTTTTTAGGATCTGGTGGAGTAGACGAAATGTTACCATTCTCATCAACGTATGCAAACATTTCTTCAAGCGCTAAACCTTTTTTTGCATTAGACTGACGCTCTTCTTTTTTCTCTTGTTTGTCTTTTTGTTTTTTTAATCGTTTTTTTTCGTTCTCTTTTTTACTGTATGTTGCCTGAGATTTAGCCATATATATATAATTGTTTTTTGTTTTTAGAAAGGTGAGTGGAATCGAGATTTATACAAATATAAGAATACTAAATCAGAAATACGATTTTATTCGGATAAGCTGTAAACAGATAACTGTTTATTATTCAATATTAGGTATTCGCAATTCATTCTTCACCTGAAAGATAAGTTACCAGTTTTTCCAGGTATTTTTAGTTATCTGGTAGACGAAATTCCATTTTTCCGGTTCGCCATAATAGGCAACTTCGATCTCTGCAACCTTTGTTGCACCAAGTTTTTCTATCGCTCTTTGCGAGCGAAAATTTGTTGCACCAATGTGGAGAACAACTTTATCTACAAATTTAAAAGCATAATCAACCATGAGCTTTTTCATTGCACCGTTAAAACCTTTACCCCAGAATTTTCTAGCAATAAATGTATAACCAATTGCTATCGAATTATCTTCTTCATTCCATTCATAGTACCTGGTACTTCCTACCACTTCGCCGGTGGCCTGGTTATAGATCATAAAAGCACCTCCAGATTCAATTGCCCCCTGGAAGAAAACTTCGAAAACTTCTCTTTTATATCGATCCGGATTTGGATGTTGTTCCCAAATCAACGGATCAGCGGCCACATCATACAGGTTTTCAAAGTCGCTTTCCTTTAATGGGACTACGCTGATTAAATTATCGTTAAAGGAAGGCTGCAGGTCAAAACTCATCAGGTCTGGTTATTAAAAACGGCTGGTTAAAAAGCCAGCCGTCTATACGATCTATGTAATATAATTATTGTCGTTTATTCTTTCCAAAACGGGCTTAGCCGCTCAGGTTGAGATTGAAGAACAATAACTAACCTGATTAGTTTGCTAATCCTTCGATTTCAACAACTTCATTAGTGTCTTTCTGATAATCTACCTGATCAATTTCAAAACCGAAAAGACTTAAGAAATCAGCCCGGTAACCGGGTAAATCGCCAATTGCCGGTAATGTTTCGGTGGTAGCCTCTTCCCAAAGCTGAGCTACTTTCGCTTGCACATCTTCACGCATTTCCCAATCGTCTATTCTGATTCTTCCTTTTTCATCAACAGGGATTTCACCCCCTGTATACAATCTATCTGCATATAAACGTTGAATTTGCTCAATAGTTCCTTCGTGAATGCCTTCTTCTTTCATAATTTTATACAATAATGAAATGTAAAGCGGAATTACCGGAATCGCTGAACTTGCTTGGGTTACCAAAGCTTTATTTACAGAAACAAAAGCTTTTCCATTGATGTCTTTCAGTTTATCACCAATTTTAAAGGCCGTAGCTTCCAAATCATCTTTCGCTCTTCCAATAGTTCCTTTACGGTAAACAGGTTCTGTTAAAGCAGGGCCTATGTAAGAATAAGCAACTGTTGTTGCACCTTCAGCCAATAAATTTTCAGCTTTCAGCGCATCAATCCACATGGTCCAGTCTTCACCACCCATTACTGCAACTGTATTTTCAATATCTTCATCAGTGGCAGGTTCAATAGAAATATCAGTTACATTCCCCGTGTGGAAATCTACGGTTTTATTGGTGTAAGTGCCACCAATTGGCTTTAACGTAGAACGATGTAAAACTTCAGTATCCGGGTGTTTTCTTACCGGAGATGCGAGGCTATAGATTACCAGGTCAATCTGCCCTAAATCTGCCTTGATTAAGTCTAGGGTAATTTGTTTAATTTCTTTTGAAAATGCATCGCCATTAATACTCTTTGCATATAAGCCAGCTGCATGTGCTTCTTTTTCGAATGCTGCGGTATTATACCAGCCTGGAGATGCCGTTTTACCTGCCGAAGGTGCTTTTTCAAAAAACACACCGATTGTTGATGCGTCAGAACCAAAAGCAGCCGTAATGCGTGATGCCAGGCCAAAACCTGTAGATGCACCAATTACCAATACTTTTTTAGGGCCATTAATTGCACCTTTAGATTTTACATATTCAATTTGATTCTTTACGTTTTGTGCGCACCCATCTGGATGTGCAGTTAAACAAATAAAGCCCCTCATTCTCGGTTCAATAATCATTTTGTTCTTATTTTACGTTTTGTAATGCTTAGCGTATGGACAAATTTCAGAAAATTATGTAATTCCAAGTCCAAATCTTCAACGAAGATAAATTTTTAATTGCGTAACGTTAAATGAAATTCAAATAAAGCAATATCATTGTTCACAAATGCGACCTGAAAATTACACAAGTTAATTTAATGTAAACTGCTTAGCTTTGCACAATTCCAGTGATTTTATCGTTAGTAGATAGAAACACGCATTTGATCAATTATGAGACACATTTTCTTAACTTTTCTTTTGCTTTCCTGTTTGCTGGGGAAGCTGTCTGCACAAACACAACATCAGAATTCCGGGTGGTTTATGTTTTTGAATAACACGAAATTTAACGAGAAGTGGGGATTACAATTCGATTTGCAGGTGCGTTCTGCTGATGATTGGGGTCATGTAAGAAATACATTGGTTCGCCCGGCGCTTCAATATTTTATAAATAATAAAAGCAATGTTGCTTTGGGTTATTTGTGGCAAACCACACAAAATCAGCCTGTAGATGCTCCTGATACATTTTTACATGAGCACCGCATTTTTGAACAGTATATCTACAATCACAAATTAAAATCTATTTTCGCCAGTCATCGGGTTAGGGTAGAGCAACGTTTTATAGGCAGAACCGGGGATGATGTGTTTGCGCAGCGGTTTCGTTATTTCTTCAGACTGATTCAGCCTTTAAATAAAACAGAGGCGGCCTTTACAAAGGGTGCTTTTGTTGCCTTACAGAATGAAGTATTTTTAAATTTCCACAACAAAGACAAATTGAATAACAGTGTTTTTGATCAAAACAGACTTTACCTGGCTGCGGGGTATCGTTTTTCTAAAAAGGTAGATATTGAGGCAGGTTATATGAACCAGGCCGTAAAAAATTTAAACAATCATACTAATAATAATATCGTACAACTGGCCCTTTATACCAGGTTCTAATGATGTTTTAATGTCTTAAAGTCATTTTTCCTTTAACAGCCCCGTTGACGTAACAAAAATATTGTAATTCACAATGGTTTTTGCTCAATTTGCGCGGTGAAGAAATACTTATTATTGATTTTTACCCTCTTATTTGCAAAGCGGATGCAAGCACAAGAGCATCAAAACCCGGCAAATACGAATACCCCAAATTCAAAAAGCATCTTTAACCCTGAACATAAAAGAAACTTCTCGCGTAAAGGCGATTTCTATTTTCATTGGGGATATAACCATTCCTGGTATGGAAAGAGCGACATCAGGTTTACCGGACCAAATTATGATTTTAAGTTACATGATGTGGTTGCGCACGACAGGCAATCTAAGTTAAGCTGGGATTATCTGAATCCAGGTTTGATTACCGTACCGCAGTATAATATCCGGGTTGGTTATTTTATAAAGGATAACTATAGCATTTCAATAGGTTGGGATCACATGAAATATGTGATGGACATTCCGCAAACGGTAGCCATCACCGGAACTATTGGAGCTAATATTACGCCCGAAAATGCACCTACAGGTTCTTTAGCCGGAACTTATAATGGCGAAAGTATTAATGTTAAAGAAAGTATGTTAACTTTTGAACATACCGATGGGTTTAACTATGCCAATGTTGAATTGGAACGTTACGATGATATTTGGGTAGCGCCAGGTGGAAATACATCCCTTACTTTAGAAACCGGATTAGGTGGAGGATTGGTCGTTCCCCGTTCTGATGTTCGTTTATTTGGGCTCGGCAGAAACAACCATTGGAATGTTGCCGGTTATGGTGTATCTGCTAAAGTGGGCTTGAAATTTTATGTCTGGAAAAATGTTTATCTTCAAAATACAACGAAAGTTGGCGCTACAAATTTGAAAACCATTCATACAACAGGTTGGGATGAATATGATAAAGCTAGTCAGAAGATTAATTACGTTGAAAACCTAACGGTTGTTGGTCTTCAGTTTTAAGTGGAACGCTAATTATTCATTTAAATATTTATTAGCCCGCTTAAATAGCATAAGCCTTTCTACGGCATAAAAAAAGCGTTTTGAAGAAAATCAAAACGCTTTTTTCGTATCCGTTAATAACTATTTTAGATTTTTCTTACTCTTCCCGAGCCAATGATGGTTTTATCAACGGTTGCATTACCAGAATAGTTAACGCTTCCAGAACCACTAATTACAGCTTTAATAGATCGATCTGTTTTAATGTTAACCGTTCCTGATCCACTGATGGTTGTAGATAGGGTATTTGAAGAGAAATTTTTTCCTTCGAATGAACCAGAACTACTAACTACAATTTTTGCCCTGTCTGTACTTCCGGTGATGTTTAACGATCCAGACCCACTAATTACGCCGCTATAGTTATCTACATCGGCATTTGCTTTAATACTGCCTGAGCCGCTTAAAGTAGTGGTTAGATCACCTGTGCTAATTTTGCCGTTTACGGTCATGTTTCCAGATCCACTCATGGTTAAACTGGCCAGCTCATGAGCAGAAACATAAGCTGTAATTTGTTTTCCTTCGTATTTTCTAGACCAGCTTGTGATACTATTTTTAGGACGTATGATAAGAATATTCCCTTTTACTTCTGTAATGATAGATGCAATGGCTTCCGCATCTCCTTCTAAACGGCAACTTTCTTTATTTCCCATCGTAACGACAACATTTATCGGGCCTGCGGCAGCAATTCCATTGAAGTTGCTAACGTCTCTGTCATCATTGTATTTCGATGATGTGATTGCGATTTGATTTTTTGCAACTGCGTTGATACCTGTAGTAAGGGTTAAAGCTGCAAATATTACGGCGAATAATTTTTTCATGAGTATATTTAATTATAGTTAATCTAGCCAAGTAATTTACCTGAGCTATGATTATAAGACGATGAAAATATTAAAAAGTTGCACAGCTTTTCAACTTTCTTTTTTATCAAAAACCCCATTGCCATATCACTGCAACAGGGTTTATCATTTATTAAAGAATAAGGAAGATCTCCAGGGATTATTCTTTTTTCAATTTGATGTAAAACTGAGGATCATTTATGAAGTTATCCGCATTGATTCCTCGATCAACTTTAATCGTTTTCCATTCGTTAGTTGGTTTCACCAGTGTATATTCATTCGGTTTTAGCGTTACGCGAACCGGCATATCAAAGTTTTTAACATCAGTTATCCAACGATAAGATAATGTGCCCTCTTTAATTTTATAAGCCAGTACGGGAATATTGGCGTGGCGAAGGTATTGATCAAAAACCTTATCCAACTTCAGTCCGCTTTGTTTGGCAATATAATTTTCAATTTCCGCCGTCGTTACGGTTTTATGGTAAAAAGTTTTATTTAGCCCCCGAAGAATTTGCCTGAATTTTTCATCATTATTAATTAACTGGCGGATGGTATGAATCATGTTCGCTCCCTTTGCATACATATCGCCGCTCCCTTCTTTATTCACGCCATACGGCCCGATAATCGGGATATCGTTTTCTATTCCCTGTCGGATTCCGATCACATATTCGCTTCCAGATTGCTTACTATCGGTACACTCTGTAAATAAGGTTTCAGAATAATTGGTGAATCCTTCATGGATCCACATGTCTGCAATATCTTTTGATGTAATGTTGTTGCCAAACCATTCGTGTCCGCTTTCGTGGATGGTGATAAAATCCCACTTCAGGCCATGACCAGTGCCGCTTAAATCTCTTCCTAAATAACCCTTCATAAACTTATTGCCATAAGCTACGGCACTTTGATGCTCCATACCCAGATGCGGCGCCTGCACCAGTTTGTACCCATCTTTATACCACGGATAAGGACCAAACCAATATTCGAAGCATTTTAGCATCGGTTTCACATCTGCATCCCAGTGCGGGCGTGCTTTAGCGCTATCTACCTGTAAAGCCCAGTAATCAATACTTAAATTGCCATTCTCGCCTGCATAGCTGTCTTGCCAATGTGAATATTTACCAATGTAGAACGTTACATCGTAATTGTTAATCGGGTTACTTACAAACCAGTTGTATTGTTTGTAACCATCTGGTTTATTTACTGTATTTCGGAGTCTTCCATTGGAAATTTCCTGCAATGTTTCTGGTACGCTGATGCTGATTAACATACTGTCTACCTCATCACTTTGATGATCTTTGTTTGGCCACCAAACACTGGCGCCAAGTCCCTGGCAGGCGACAGATATGAACGGATTTCCGGCAGCATCTTTCTTAAATATAAAGCCGCCATCCCATGGTGCATTTTTTGCTACGACAGGATTGCCTGCATAAAAAACAGTGAATTTGTCTTTGCTGCCTTTTTTAATGGCTTTTGGAAAGGTGATGAAAACCGCATTATATTCTCGTGTGAAGGGTAAGTTTTTTCCCTGATAAACAACTTTTTCAACTTTCAGGTTATCAAAAAGGTCGAATTGCAGTTTAGTGAAATCTTGTACAGCGGTGAAAGCAAATTCATTGCTTCCGGCAACAGACTTCTGATCCAGATCTATTTTAACATCCAGATGATAGTAATTAATATCATAGCAGGTACGCAAGGGAGTGAGGGTACCTCTCAAGCTATCTGCTCGGGCATTTGCCTGATTTTTTCCTAGCATTTGGGCATTTGCCTGAGTAAGATATAGGGCAAAGGCAAAGAATATAATTAGTTTTTTCATTTTATTTAATTAACCACCCCCGCCCCTCCTAAATTAGGAGGGGCGTTGGATCCTGCTGTATAAATTTACTTTGTTCGTTATTAGTGTTTTGTTTAATATGATGCTTTTAGTTGCATCTTGTTTTTAAATTGTTTGCTTAGTATTAATATTGTCTCGTTTAGTTTCTTCTTTTTAAGGATATAGAACGGAGCTCCCCTCCTAAATTAGGAGGGGAGTTGGATCCTGCTGTATAAATTTACTTTGTTCGTTGTTAGTGTTTTGTTTAATATGATGGTTTTAGTTGAATCCTATTTTTAAATGGTTTGTTCAGCATTAATATTTTATCTCGTTTAGTTTTTTCTTTTTAAGACTATAGAACGGAACTCCCCTCCTTATTTTCAAGGAGGGGTTGGGGGTGGTTTTTTAATTCAATGCCTCAACAATATTTATAATTATTTGAAATGCTGTCTTATTTCTTCCAATATTTTTTTGATTGCCCTTGCTGTAATTTCCTTTGCTTTGTGCAAATTCAGCCGGTGCTATAAACACAAGAAAAATCAGATTCAGGCATTTTATAATTTGTTATTTTAAAACAGAAACGGTGATAAATGAACTATTATTTACATCATGATAGATTTTTTGCGTAGCTTTCTGGAAGTCAGCAGGTTCTGCCTGATAAATATTCATGAATTTTTGTGGATTGCGATCTGCTAATGGAAACCATGAATTCTGAATTTGAATCATCATTTTATGCCCTTTTTTGAAAGTGTGTGCCACATCCGGTAGGGGATAATTCACTTTGGTGATGGCACCAGGCGTAAAAGGTTCTGGTTTTTCGAAGCTATTGCGGTATTTGCCACGCATAATTTCGCCTCTCACCAACATTTGATATCCGCCCATAATCAAATTTTTAGGATTCGGCGTTGGGTTTGGTGCATCCTCCGGATAAACGTCGATCAGTTTCACCACATAATCTGCATCTGTACCGGTAGTGGAAACTACAAGATTGGCAAGTACCGGGCCTGTTAGGGTAATGTCTTCTGTTAGAGCATCTGTTTGATAAACTTTAACATCAGGTCTGCGGGAAGCAAAACGCTGATCATCGATCATGTATTCTCTCGTCCGCTTCGCCTGAATACCATCCTGGTAAGGAACCGGACTATTCGGATCACTCACATATTCGTCCCAACTATCCGTTCTGCCAACTTTTTCAAAGCTAAGTTTTCCATTAGGCTGCAGATAAAGATTTTTAGTTTCCACCTCTTTTGGCGGCCAGCTTTGGAATTTTTTCCATTCGTTTGATCCGGTTACAAAAATGTTGGCTTCGGCAGCGTTAAAATCACCCTCGCCTTTTAAATAGTGTTTGAAGAAAGGCAATTCATATTGTTGCTGATAATCTATGCTGGTTTTTTTCTCGAAAGAAATGTCACCAAATGAAGAACCTTCACTACGCACCCAGCCTCCATGAAACCATGGGCCTGCAACTAGAATGTTGTTCGCATCTGGGTTCTGTTTTTCAATCGCTTTATAGGTATCAAATGTACCGTAAGCATCTTCCGCATCGAAGAAACCGCCAACCACCATTACAGCAGGTTTCACATTTTTTAAATGAGGAGTGATTAATCTTGCTTTCCAGAAAGTGTCTAGATTTGGATGTTTAAAAAGATCATTCCAGAATTTAATGCTGTCTGCAAAATATTTGTCCTTCATGTTCTTAACTGAACCTGCCTCAAGATAAAAACGGTAGTTATCTTCAATTGGAAACTTAAATCCTTTTGGTCCCTGATCTGGTGTGATGGGTTTCGGGCGGGGAACGCCAAAGCTACCCATAAATGAAAATGCATCCATTAAAAATAACACGCCACGGTGATGGAAATCATCTCCCATAAACCAATCGGTAACCGGTGCCTGCGGCGAGACAGCCTTTAGTGCCGGATGTGCATTTGGTAAGGAGGCGGTAGAATAAAAACCAGGATAGGAAATGCCCGAGATGCCCACATTTCCGTTGTTACCTTTTACATTTTTTACCAGCCAGTCAATAGTATCATAGGTATCGGTGCTTTCATCGATATCCTTTTTGCCTTTTTTAGTCGTCTGCGGACGGATATCTTCGAAATTTCCTTCACTCATCCATTTTCCGCGAACATCCTGATAAACGAAAATAAAACCCTCACGCATCAGGGCAGGGAAACTTCCCAGGCTTAATTTATATTTATCTGCTCCGTAAGGTGCTACGGTATAAGGTGTTCTGTTAAGCAGAAAGGGATATTTTTTGGTTTGATTTTTGGGAATGTAGATCGAAGTGAAGAGTTTGATCCCATCTCGCATCGGAATCTGTCGCTCTATTTTAGTGTAATTTTGCCTCACGTAGGTAGAATCGCTTTCCTGAGCAAGTACGTTATTAGCGATAAACAGACAAAATAGGAGGCTGAAAAATCTGGAAAAGTTCATTTAAGTAAATATTTTAGAATAAAATTTAAATATAGATGATTAGGTAATCATTCTGATAAAGTTATGGTAAAAGGTTTGTTAGTGATCGGATGGAATTTGGTCATTATTTTATCAAAATTTGGTTAAATCCTTCTGTGAAACAATCTTTTAAAGCTTTTTATCGTCATATGGTAAAATAAAACACACAAAATGAAAAGGTTATTCAATCTGGGCTTGGTTATTTTTGCTGCAACAGCATTAATGACCACTTTAAATGTAGAAATTGCTTCTGCCCAAAGGTCCGGCCGAAGTGGCGGTTTTTCTGGCGGTGGCAGATCAGGTTCTGTTTCGTCAAGAGGTAGCTCAGCTTATCGTTCGCCATCAAACAGCAGGGGATTTCAATCGCCAAACCGTGGCGGGTATTCAGCTGGCATCGGCCGATCAGGAATCAGGTCGGAGAGAATGGCTTATAATTATAACCGTCATACTTATCGTGGTGGCAGTTATTTTAGGCCGGGTTTTGGCTATCGGCCAGGCTTTGGGCGGCCGTATTACCGTCCTTATTATAGCTACTATAATTTTTACAGGCCATTTCTGGGCATTAGAATAGGTGTTTTACCTTATGGTTATTATCCGTTTTACTATGGTGCTAACCAATTTTACTATTCAGGGGGCTTGTTTTACCAGCAGCATAATAATCAATATGAAGTGGTGATTCCGCCGGTTGGTGCCGAGGTGCCAGCTATCCCGGAAGAGGCCAACCGGGTTACGATTAATGGAGTGGATTATTATGAATATAAAGGTGTCTACTACACTGAGGGGCAAAACAAAAACGGAGAAACCGTTTATCTGGTGGCTGGAAAAGACGGTGTTTTAAATACTGCAGATGGAACGGCTACTACACGTAATATTGGTGAAATTGTTACCGAACTACCCGCAGGTTGCAGAGAAGTTACCATTAAAGATGAGAAATATTTCGTTTCGCCAGATGATGTTTACTACGAAGAAGTGGTAGATGGAACCAATATTTCCTACCGAGTGATTGGTAAGTTATTTTAGCCGCTATTTACTGATCAGGGCATGAAAGATTTGTATACTTCATGTCTTGATTAGTTAGCGTTTTTATTGGTTTTAGGGTTTTAATCAATATCCCAATATTGTTCCCATTCTCTTTGTAAATTCTATACTTTTATACCCTAAAATATCCGGTTTGAAAAAAGTATCTTCCAGTGCTATTCTTTTATATTTTTCGATAGTAATCTTATTTTCTTCTTGTGCATCGAAAAAAAATGTTGCTGTTCAATCGAAGGAAATCACGATATCATCGGTTAAATTTTTGAGCGAATATATTTTGCCATTGAATACTACCTTTCAAAATACCTTCGTGGGTGGCTTATCAGGGATAGATTATGATGCAGGGAATGATCAGTACTACCTGATTAGTGATGATCCCTCGCAGTTTAGCCCGGCGAGGATTTACACCGCTAAAATAGCAATTAAAGAAAAAAAGATCGATACGATAAACTTTAAGGATGTAATCTTTATTTCGCAAGAAGATGGGAGTCAATATCCGAAAGCTCAACATGGGAGAAATGCTAAAGCCGACGGTGAATCGGTTCGTTATGATCCATCCAGAAAGACATTAATCTGGAGTAATGAAGGAGAACGATTGTTTCGTCCAACGGATACCACCATCGTTCAGCCGGCATTAACCTTCATTTCATTAACTGGAAAATATATTGATACGGTACCACTTCCGCAAGGTTTTCATATTACAAAACAGGAATATGGCGTACGTAAAAATGCTTTCTTTGAAGGACTTGCTTATGCAGATCATTACAAAACCTTATATGCGGGTTTAGAGGAGCCACTGTATCAGGATGGCGCACCATCAGCATTTCAGTTCGACAAAGCGCTTACCCGAATCTTGAAATTTGATGTGAACCAGAAAAAGAATACTGCACAATATGCTTACCGTCTCGATGCTTTGCCTATTAAACCAACTGTAGAAAGCGACTGGAATTTAAACGGAATTTCTGAGATTTTGGCTGTTAATCCTCACACGCTTTTAGTGATGGAAAGGGCCTGGGCAAAGGGGCGTGATGATCATTCGTTTATAAAACTCTATCTGGTTGACTTAAACGGTGCACAAAACGTAATTGATAATTTAACTTTTATCAAAACCCGGCCAAAGCCGGTAAAAAAGAAATTGCTTTTCGATTTTGATACTCTAAATATGCATGTTGATAATATTGAAGGCATTACCTTTGGACCAAAATTGCCAAACGGAAACAATACCCTTCTGTTTTGTGTAGATAATAATTTTGGAAAGACCCAGGTGCAGCAATTCTTTTTATTCGAGGTAGCACCTTGATGAAGTCTGCCCTTAACATTAAATAAACAGATACCATGAGTAAAATAAAGGCATTATTATTTGATTTGGACGGTACACTAATTGACTCTGAAAGATTTCATTTCGACTGCTGGAATGAATTTTTAGAAGCGTATGGTGTGCAGCTGGAATTCAAAGATTGGATTGCCAATTATGCTGGAATACCCTTGCCTCAAAATGCCAAAACCATTATTGATAAATATAAAATCGACACAGATCTAACCCTTTTTATCAATCAACGGGAGCAATTAACACTCTACGGATTTGAACATAAAGACATCGAATTGATGCCTTATGCTTTAGACTTTGTTCGGTTTTTTTATGAAAAAGGACTTACACTGGCCGTGGTAACTGCCAGCCCCAGGGCAGATGTTGAAGCCGTATTTAAAAGAAATGGCTTAGCAAAGTATTTTACCTTATTTGTAACTAGAACAGATGTAAGCAAAAGCAAGCCTGATCCGGAAAGTTATAATATTTGTGTTGAAAAATTGGGTTTGGCGAAAGAAGAATGCCTTGTTTTTGAAGACACCATCAACGGTGTAAAGTCTGCGATGGCCGCCGGAATTACCTGTTATGCAATCCAGAGTAATGTAAGGGCGCACCTTAAACTTAAAATAGCAGATGAGTTATTTCTCAGCTTTGCTAACGCGAAGGAATTTATACTGGCAAAAGAGCTGATTTAATTCTTGCTAAAACCCGCTCCTATTTTTGTTTTTCATCAGCGAGTAGTCTTGCTAAGCTTCCTCAGGAAATGAAATTTTTTATATAATACCATTACGAAATAGGTTTCGATAACATCGAAGCCTGTTTTGTTTATAACACAGGTTTTAATCCTGCTTCAGCTATGAGATTAAAACGAAATTAGTATATAGCCGCCTGCAATACATTTTCATTGTAAAATTGTACTTTTTGCGATGATCAATCAGTTTACCGGGCTTCTCCTTCCACCTTTTTTCGTTACATTTGTACAATCAAAATTCTAAAGAAATTATGCAATACGATGTTGTTGTTATCGGTTCAGGACCGGGCGGTTATGTAGGCGCAATCCGTTGTGCACAGTTAGGTTTAAAAACTGCAGTTATTGAAAAATATAAAACTTTTGGAGGTACTTGCTTAAACGTGGGTTGTATCCCATCGAAGGCGTTATTAGATTCATCAGAGCATTTTCATAATGCTGCTCACACATTTTCTACTCATGGAATCAACTTAAAAGATCTGCAGGTTGATATGAAACAAATGATCGCCCGTAAAGACGACGTTGTGGCTCAAAATACTGCTGGAATTACTTATCTCTTTAAGAAAAATAAAATTGATTCTTATGAAGGTGTGGGTTCATTTGTAGATAAAAATACGGTTTTAGTTACTAAAGCAGATGGTTCTACGGAAACATTATCTGCTAAAAATGTGATCATTGCTACGGGTTCAAAACCAACCACATTGCCATTTTTACCTATCGATAAAAAACGGATCATCACGTCAACAGAGGCGCTAAATATTAGAGAAGTTCCAAAATCAATGGTTGTAATTGGTGGCGGTGTGATCGGTTTAGAGTTAGGTTCTGTATATGCCCGTTTAGGTACGAAAGTTTCTGTTGTAGAATTCTTGCCATCAATCATTGCTACAATGGATGCCGGATTAGGAAAGGAACTTCAGCGCGTGCTGAAGAAAAACCTGGGTATGGAGTTTTACATGGGCCATAAAGTTACCGGTGCAACCAATAATGGTGAAACCGTAACAGTTACTGCCGAAACGCCAAAAGGTGAAACCATTTCTTTAGATGCTGATTACTGCATCGTTGCGGTAGGACGTACGGCTTATAGCGAAGGTTTAGGTTTAGAAAAAATTGGAATTACCATTGAAGAAAGAGGTAAAAAAATTCCTGTAAATGAACATTTAGAAACTTCGGTTAAAGGTGTTTATGCTATTGGCGACGTTATTACCGGTGCAATGTTGGCGCATAAGGCTGAAGATGAAGGAACATATGTTGCTGAGACTATAGCCGGACAAAAACCGCATATCAATTATAACCTGATTCCGGGTGTAGTTTATACCTGGCCGGAAGTAGCCTCTGTTGGTTTAACGGAAGAGCAATTAAAACAAAAAGGAACAAAATATAAAGCAGGTTCATTCCCTTTCAAGGCGAGTGGACGTGCGAAGGCAAGTATGGATACTGATGGTTTCATCAAGGTGTTAGCTGATGCGGAAACTGATGAAGTTTTAGGTGTACACATGATTGGTCCACGGGTTGCTGATGTGATTGCGGAAGCCGTAATTGCAATGGAATTCCGCGCATCTGCAGAAGACATTGCACGTACTTGTCATGCTCACCCAACGTATACCGAGGCGCTGAAAGAGGCTGCTTTAGCTGCAACGGAGAACAGAGCAATTCATATTTAAAATTAACAAGCTAAATTTGTTTTTAGCATCTTCTAATACTTTGAAATAGATTTAAAGGAATAAAATTAATATTAAGAAAGCTGATAAGAAATTATCGGCTTTTCTAGTTTAATATCATTAACTCTACTGGTTGGTGTCTCACCAACCAGCCTATTATTTGCCACATAATCGCTCCATACCATTAAATTTATAGCATGAGTTTTTCAGTTGGTGAGACACCAACCGATAGGGTAAAACGGAGAAGGAATTATCGAGCTTTTTTATGGTTACTTTTTTTGCTTTTCACTTAACTCTACTGGTTGGTGTCTCACCAACCAGCCTATTATTTGCCACATAATCGCTCCATACCATTAAATTTATAACATGAGTTCAGTTGGTGAGACACCAACCGATAGGGTAAAACGGAGAAGGAATTATCGAGCTTTTTATGGTTACTTTTTTTGCTTTTCACTTAACTCTACTGGTTGGTGTCTCACCAACCAGCCTATTATTTGCCACATAATCGCTCCATACCATTAAATTTATAGCATGAGTTTTTCAGTTGGTGAGACGCCAACCGATAGGGTATAACGAATAAGAAATTATCGACCTTTTTTGTAGTTTAACTTTTTTTGTTTTCACTTTAGTCTTTCTGCTTTCAGCTTTCAGCTCTTTTCTTTCCAATTTCTTAACAAAATGATAACAAGGATAGTCTGCAAATCTGTCTGATGTGAATTTATTTTTGCAGTTCAGATATTAACAAACCATGAACTGTAAAAAACTTTTCGTTGCTTTAATGATGGCAACGATGTCGCTCTCAGCCTGTAAAAAAACATCAACGCCAATTGACGAAACCGAAGAAATTGTTGCTGAAGATATTGCAAGTTTTAAAGAAACGGCATCAATTGATTTAGGAGGAGAAAACTCGTCTGAAATCTCCGCTTATGATCCAGCAACAAAGAAATTATTTGTGGTAAGCAATGAAGGCGGTGCAAAAGTAGAAGTAGTAGATTTATCTAATTATCCTACAGTAACTAAATTAAGAACGCTAACCTTTGCAAATAATGCCGGGATCAACAGTGTTGCAGTTAATAATGGTTTATTGGCTATTGCCTTAGATGGTGCAGACAAACAGGGTAATGGTGATGTGGTTGTGCTAAAAACGTCCGATTTATCAGAGGTTAAAAAGATTACTGTTGGTGCCATGCCGGATATGGTGACTTTTAGTCCGGATGGAAATTATATCCTTTCGGCAAATGAAGGTGAACCAAATGAGGCCTACACCGTTGATCCGGTAGGAACGGTTTCAATCATCAATATTAAAAATAATTATGCAGTTAAAACAATAGATTTTTCAGCATTTGAATCTCAAAAGGTCGCTTTGGCTGCGCGTGGTTTCAGAATCTACGGACCTAAAGCCAGTTTCGCACAGGATATTGAACCAGAATATATTGCGGTAAGTAGCGATTCTAAAAAAGCCTATGTAACGCTTCAGGAAAATAATGGTGTGGCCGAAGTTGATCTCCTTGCCGGAACGATTACAAAAATCAATCCGCTCGGCACCAGGGATATTAGTGTTGCAGAAAATGCTTTTGATGTGAGCGATAAAGATGGTAAAATTGCTTTAGGCAGCTGGCCAATCAAAGCATTTTATCTTCCGGATGCGATTTCTTTTTTCTCTACAGGTGGCGTATCCTATCTTGCTTTGGCAAATGAAGGTGATACCAGGGCCTGGAAAGGGTATGATGAGGAAGTGAGGGTGAAAAGTTTAAAACTAGATCCGGCCAAATTTCCCGCTGCTGCAACTTTACAGCTGGACCAGAACCTGGGAAGGTTAACCGTATCAAAAGCTTATGGCGATATCGACGGAGATGGCGATTATGACGAGTTATATGCCACGGGAGGCAGAAGCCTAAGTATTCTCGACGCCAGCACTGGAACCCTGGTTGCAAACATCGGAAGGGATTTAGAGCAACACGTTATCGATGCTGGTAAATATGACGATGAACGATCTGATAATAAAGGCGTTGAAGTAGAAGGCGTAACGGTAGCACAGGTAAATGGCAGAACCTTAGGTTTTATTGGGTTGGAGCGCGTGGATATGATTGCGATCTATGACCTCACAACACCTGAGTTACCAAAGTTTATACAGCTAGTTGCTGCGGGTGATGCACCCGAGGGCGTTTTATTCATTAAACCAAAAGACAGTCCGAATGGAAGAAGTTTGCTGGTTGTGGCCAGCGAAGGCGACGGTACCGTGAAATTTTTTCAGCCAAATAAAATATAAGTACATCCCTATATCAACAGAAAGCCCACCGCAAGTGGGCTTTTTCGTTTTAGTGATTTCTAAATGATAATAATGCTTTATTTTTTCAATTGATTTAAGGAACTTTGCAAAGTATTACCCGCTCATAAAAAAACAATAATTTGGAAGAGAAAAAGGCAGCCCAGGAAAATTCAGTTCAAGCAGATAAAAAAACTGTATTAGCACAAAGCTCTCCAAACAGAACTCGATTAGCCGTTTCACTATTTTACTTTGGACAGGGAATTGCTTTTGCATCCTGGGCCAGTCGGATCCCCGATATTAAACATGTTTTAAATCTATCAGATGGAGAACTGGGAAGTATTTTACTGGCGCTTCCGCTTGGTCAATTATGTACCATGCCAATCTCCGGTAGATTAGTGACTAAATACGGCAGTAAGAAAATATTAACCATTACAGCACCACTTTATGTTCTGGCTCTTGGCAATTTAGGATTAGCAACTGCGCCCTGGCATTTAGCTGCCTTTCTTTTTCTTTTTGGGGTGGTAGGTAACATGTGTAATATCGCAGTGAACACACAAGGTTCGGAAGCAGAAAAACTTTTCGGCCGACCGATTATGACATCATTTCATGGTGCCTGGAGTATAGCCGGATTTACAGGAGCACTGGTGGGTTTGCTGATGGTTAATCTCCACATCATTCCATATTATCACTTCTGGATCATTAGCGGATTTATTTTTATTAACGTATTCTTTAATTATAAACACCTGGTGCCGGGTAAAGGGGCTACCACCGAACGTAAACCTAAATTTTTTACTATGCCTGAAGGGGCTTTAATGCAACTCGGAATTATTGGCTTTTGTAGCATGGCGACAGAAGGAGCAATGTTCGATTGGAGTGGCGTATACTTTAAAGATATCGTTAAAGCACCAACTTCCTTAGTCATTTTAGGTTATGCCTCATTTATGGTGATGATGGCTACAGGGCGTTTTGTCGGCGACAGAATTATCACCCGGTTGGGGCGTAAAAAAACGATCCAGATTAGTGGGTTGATTATGTCGACGGGTATGTTTTTATCTGTGTTTTTTCCCTATATCATCACTGCCACAATCGGTTTTATGCTTGTTGGGGTAGGAGTTTCGAGTATTGTCCCTACGCTTTATAGTGTAGCAGGGAAAAACGGAAAGGTATCTCCGGGAATTGCAATTGCAGTTGTTTCCAGTGTAAGTTACCTGGGTTTTTTAATGGGGCCGCCGCTTATTGGTTATATTTCTGCACTGTCTAGCTTGCAATATTCTTACGGTGTAATCGGATTTTTTGGCCTGCTGGTAAGCTTTTTGGTAGGAAAAATCAAGGCTATCGAGTAGCCTTTCACTCTTTCTTTATTATGTTATGTTCCTTAAGTGCAGCTATTGCAATTTCAATTAGTCTGAGGTTTTCCTCCTGATGGCCATGCTGTACTTCCACATTAATGTAGGGAATATTGTTTATCATGGCATAAACTGATAGTGAGCCATCATTTTCTGCAAATTTCGATTGCAGAATTACATTTACATTGGCTTTCTTTAAGCTGGTAAATAAACGTGGTTCGGTAACATAAAGCAAATCATCACCATCCATCTCAAAATTAATGTAAACCGAATCTGCTGTGCTGGATAAGTCGTAACCCGGTAGATACGATGAAATTCCAAAACCACCGTCTCCGTTATTGTGTAGGGTAAGAAAGTATCCGATAGATTTCGGATCATAGAAATTAACAATTTGCTTTCCGGCATCCAGAATATATTTTTCAACTTCTCTAGAGCTGTATGCATCTTTCTTTAGACGTGTTTTAACGCCTGTTTCGGTATAAACGGCATTCGGGTCAATGCGATAGGGATCATCCATATGTGTAAAGGTATAATCTCTTACCCCGCCATATTGGCTGTCGATTAATTCCCCGCCACTCCACCGGATATAATCGAATCCAGCCTTTACGCCTGTATCTTCGTTATCGTGAACGACTAAAAAACGAACGCCATTAGGTTTGTAACTGTATTTTACCAGGGTGATATCCAGATCTGCAACCTTAATAAAGGATGAGTCGCTGGTCATTGCGGCGAAAACTGGTGGATGTTGTGCCCGAACTAAAAGTGAAGCGCTGATTAAAATGAGGGATAAGACAACTTTAAACATATCACTAATATACAATGTTGAATATTATTTTGTTTGATGACTGGTGATTATCTGTTCAATATGACGGAAGGCTGGATACTACTGGTTTTTATCCCCCTGGATAATTAGCCAAAAAAAGGCTGCCTTTTTGGGAAGGCAGCCTGGTTGATTGTTAATCAGGATGAAATTATTTTAATGTTTCGTATCTAAATCGTATTCGAGTACTTCTTTATGGTCATATGGTTCAACCATCAACTCGTCAATAGTTTTACCTTTTTTGTTGAAACCAAGTTTATCTAAGATAATATCAAAGATCAGATATACCACAGGTACTACAATTAAGGTCAGGAATAACGAACTGGTTAATCCGCCAACGATAACCCATGCCAAACCGTTTTTCCATTCTGCACCGGCTCCACTTGCTAACGCAATAGGAAGCATACCAAAAATCATGGCTATGGTGGTCATTAAGATTGGGCGTAAACGGGCATGGTTAGCCAGAACTAAAGCTTCAATAGTCGATTTTCCTTCTGCCTTCATTTGGTTGGTAAAATCGACAAGAATAATTGCATTTTTCGCTACCAGACCCATTAACATAATAAAACCTAAAATGGTGAAGATACCGATGGAGTTATTGGTTAACGCCAGTGCTAAGAAAGCTCCGATTAAAGCCAATGGAAGCGAGAACATCACCACGAAAGGATAAACAAAACTATCATATAAAGCCACCATAATCAGGTAAACTAAAATAATGGAAGCCAATAATGCAATACCCAAAGTACCAAAACCTTCTGCCTGGTTTTCTTCATCTCCACCCCAGGTATAACTTACACCAACCGGAGCTTTTAACTTGCCGTTTTCTTGCATTTCCTGCAATTTGGCTTTAAAATCTGCCACGATAGTTCCTGTTGGCCTACCAATGGATTGTGCCTGAACTGATACTGAAGTAGATTTGTTAAAACGCTCTAGCTGACTAGGTCCTGAACCTTCGGTAATGTTTGCAAACTGGGATAGTTTAATCTGCGCACCCTGATCATTGATGAAGATCAGGTTACGTACATCATCAATGTTTTTTCTGTTGAAATCCTGGTATTGAATGTTGATGTCGTATTCGTACTCTCCTCTTCTATATTTACCATCGGTATTACCAGCGAAGGCAGTCTGCATCGTAGAACCTACAGTTGATAAGGTTAAACCAACAGACGACATTTTATCACGGTCTACCTGAACATTAATCTCTGGTGTTCCCTTTTCAACTGATAATTTAATCTCTGTAGCACCAGATATGGTTTTAAGTAAAGCTTGCGCACCTTCTGCATATTTTAATGCACTATCCAGGTTTGATCCCATTACCACTAAACTAATCGGCGCATTTTCTGCAATACCTAAAATACTAATTGGCACCGTTTTTACTTTCGCTCCGACTAACTCTTTAGCCAGGGCACGACTCATTTTCGTTGCAAAAACATCAGATGACACACCTTCGCGTTCTTTGCGGTCTACCAATCTAACATTGATCTCTGATTTGTATGCAGTTGCCTGAGTACCCCCAAAATCACCACTGGCCTGACCAACAGTTGTAATCAACTGGGTAATTTGTGGTTGTTTGCTTAAGAACGCTTCCGCCCGTTGTGTATAGAAATTGGTTTGCTCTAAAGGTGCATCTTTCGGTAATTCGATCTGCACTAAGAATTCACCTTTATCCGATTTCGGGAAAAACTCTGATCCGATGAAACCAGCTCCGGCTAGCCACATTGCAGCCACGAATAATACTACTACCGCTGCAATAGTACGTCTTTTATGATTTAGCGACCAGTTTAATACGCCTGTAATCCAGATGGTGAATTTTTTTAACTGCTTTTCAAACCATAGAATAAAACGACCAAATATGTTTTTTCCTTCAATGTGCTCTAACTTTCCATATCTCGAGAAAAGTAAAGGTACAATGGTAAATGAAGCTACTAAAGAGAGTAAAGTCGCGATGATTACCACTACGCAGAACTGGCGAAGAATGTTAGATACGAGGCCGGAACTTACGGCAATCGGGAAGAATACCACCACAATTACCATCGTAATGGAAACTACGGTAAAACCAATCTCCCTTGTAGCGTCAGATGCTGCACGAACTTTGTTTTTACCCATCTCCATATGTCGCTGGATATTCTCTAAAACCACAATCGCATCATCCACCAGGATACCTACCACGAGCGATAGTCCAAGTAACGACATTAAATTTAAAGTAAAACCAAATAAGCTGATTCCGATAAACGTTGCAATTAACGATGCTGGAATCGATACCATTACAATTAACGCATTACGTAAACTGTGCAGGAAGAAAAGCATTACAAAAGCTACTAAAATAACCGCAAGAATTAAATCGTGAATTACCGCATCAGCAGATTCTAAAGTGAATATCGAACTATCATTTACAATTTTAATATCAAGCTTATTAGCTGCATATTCTGTTTTAAGTTTTGCAATAATGGCATGCGTACCTTCACTCACTTCTACCGCGTTTGCATCACTTTGTTTAATGATCTGAATAGCGATTGAAGCCTTACGATTGATCCGGGCCAGTTTCTCAGTTTCTTTTTTCGAATCCTGCACGTCTGCTACATCCCCTAAACGAATTTGTGCACCATCTTTAGAGGTAGTTAGCACTAAGTTTCGAAGCTCTTCTATACTTCTGTATTTACCAGATAAACGGATTAAAACGTCTTGATTTTCGGTTTTAACACTTCCGGTAGGGAAGTCCAAATTGGAGCTTAAAACCATTTGTTGTACCTGAGGCACAGAAAGGTTATATCCCTGCAATTTGTCAGCATCAAGCATTACCCTGATTTCCCTTTCAGAACCACCAACCAAATTCACCTGAGCAACACCAGTTACCCTGGAAATTACTGGCGCAATTCGCTGATCAATTAAGTCATAGAAGGATACATCGTCCATATTGGCCGAAGCGGTCATGGTAATTACCGGTAAATCATCCAAAGAGAATTTACTTAATGAAGGCGTTTTCACATCTTCGGGTAAATCTGAAAGAATGGCATTTACCTTACGTTGAGCATCATTTAATGAAATATCAATGTTCGCTGCATCTGTTAACGTAATGGTAACGGTGGATAAACTTTCGAATGATACCGCGTTAATTTTTTTAATGTTCTCCATAGAGGATACCGCATCCTCAATTTTTTTTGTAACTGTATTTTCTACCTCAGCAGGAGATGCGCCAGGATAGATCGTTGAGATCGATACTACGTTGTTTGAGAATTTCGGTAATAATTCATAACCCAACGAAAAGTAACTCAATAGCCCCAGCAGGGTAAGTGCAGTAAAAACCACAATTACCAGCGAAGGCCTTCTTATTGAAATGTCTGTTATTTTCATTTTATTTTTTTATGCGGTGATGTACATCAACGCGTGTGCTAACTAATGACTCTAAACCTTTTCCTTATTTAACAATGCTAACGGCAGTACCCTCAGCTAAGTTAATCTGGCCACTTGTAATTACGCTTTCACCTTCGTTTAAGCCTTCTAAAACTTCAACATTATCGCCCAGGATACGGCCGGTAACTACTTTACGCACTTTAGAAGTATTGTTCGATTTATCATAAACAAATACCTGATTACTACTTACACTACCTACAAATGAGGTACGAGGGATTAAGATACTTGGTGCTTGTTTAGGGAAGTTAAACACAGCAGTTCCATACATACCTGCTCTTAGGCTGTTCTTAGTGTTGTTGGTTACTTCTATTTCAATAGGAAAGTTTAAAGTTGCATCAGCTTTCGGTGCAATAAAAGTGATTTTCCCTGAGAATTTTTCAGTTGGGAAAACTGTTGATTTAATGCTGATCTGATCCCCAACTTTAAGACTGGCAACCTGAGATTCGTTTACATTTACTTTCAGTTTTAATTTAGAAACATCAACTAGTTCAAATAACTGCGTACCCTGAGCTGTTACAAAAGCACCAACTTCAATGTATCTTTTATTTACAATTCCGTTAATCGGAGATTTGATATTTGCATCACTCAATTTTCTTTGTGAGGCCTGTAAACGGAGTTTCGCATTTCTGGTAGCCAGTTTAGCCTGATCCAATTGCTGTTGCGTTACCCCACCAGTTTGAAAAGAACTTTGGTATCTTGCCTCATCTCTCACTGCATTTTGATAAGTAGCTTCAGCAGTTTCTCTGTCTGTATTAATGATTTCGGCATCAAGACGTGCCAATGGCTGTCCTTTTGATACTTTGTCACCTTCATCAACATAAATCCTGGTGATCCGGCCAGCGTTTTCAGATAAGAAGTTTAATTCTTGTTTTGGAGCAAAGTTTCCATTCGCAACGAAATCTAAATCCACTACTTTTTTTTCTACAGAAGCGATACGAACGGCAACGGCGCCACCACCCTCAGCAATGAAAGCAGTTTTAGCTTCATTTTTCTTCTTGTTGTTTGTTAAAACATAAGCTATTGCACCAAGGGCAACAACAATAACGACAATTACGATAATTATTCTTTTCATTTCTATTGTACTAGCGATTTAATATTTCCGTTTGATTTTATTAATTGTATTTCGGCTATTTTATAATTTAATAAAGCCTGTGTGTAGCTGTTCTGTGCCTCAGTTAGCGCATTTTCTGTATCGATCAAATCAGTTAAATTCGCCAGCCCGTTATTGTAATTGTTTTGCGTGCTTTTATAGATTTCCTGAGCGAGATCAGCATTTTTTCGCTGTGAGTTAATGGTATTCAAGTTGTTTCTTAACTGGATTTTAGCATTCTCATAAGCCAGATTTAAAGAGTTTGTAGATTCTTTTCTGTCTTCTTTGGCTTTTCTGATATCAACATCAGCCTGACGGATTTTTGAACGGGTTAAAAAGCCATTGAAAATTGGCACTTTTAAGGTAAGGCCAATGGCTGATGACCCAAAACCAATAGCTGATGCATTAGAGTTTAAGAAATCAAACCCATCACTCTGGCTGGAATACGTATAGTTCCCGGATAAAGCTAAACTCGGATAATATTCTGCAATGTAGGCCTTTTTTTGTAGCGATAAAAGCTTGTCCTGGTTATCTAAAAGTTTAACTTCTGTTCTGTTAGATAAATCAATATTATCAGCCAGAACCGGCAATTGAGTAACAGCAGTTAATTCTGTAGCTGGTAATTCGATTGGAGTAGCTACAGACATGCCCATAGAAAATTTCAATTGATTTTCTAATTGCGTAATTGCATTAACAACCTGATCACGTTGTGTCGTTAAATTTGTCAGGTTAACAGAAATCCGATCGACATCAATTTTTCTGGCTAAGCCATTTTGATATTGATTACCAACAATTTTCTCAATCACTTTAATGTTTTTAATGTTGGTGTCGATTACATTAAGCTGCTCTCTATTTACCAGAACCTGATAATAGTTATTGGCTACAAGCTCTATAATTTGCTCTTCTGTTAACTGAGAAGTCAGGTTGTAATATTCTTCACTTGATTTTGCCGCTTTTAAGCCAGTAAAAACCGTTTGGTTAAACAATTGCTGCGAAAGGCTAACCCCAGCAGTTGAGTTCCAGCTTTGGCCCAATTTAAACGATTGCGTTTGTCCGCCAAGATTTGCAACTAACTGGCCGATAATCGGATTATAAGTTAAGCCTACGTTGCCAGTTATTGTTGGTAAAGCCTGAGCTCTAACTTCCTCAACCTTATATCTTCCACCTTCGATATCAAGTTTTGATTTACGAACTCTAATGTTATTTTGAAGCGCATAGTTTAGCGCTTCTTTCAAGGTAACCTGTTGCTGTGCAGTTACCAATTGCGGTAAAGCCATGCCGATGATTAGGACGAGCATCAATTTTACCATTTTTACTCTAAGCATAATGTATGTTTTTTTGTTTTTGGGTTCCTTATTATTACTTACCTTCCTACAGGTATTAAATGCTTTCGCATCATTTTCTGATTTTTAATGCTTGTTTACCGATAATCCTCTGGTAAATATGGATGACAAGTCTTTTTGCTTTTGAGTCATCTTGTTTACCGTTTTTTTATCAGGTAAAAGGTCTTTGCCAAGTTCCATAATGCACATATTAGTTAAGCCCATTAAACTTTCGAGATAGAGCTCGGCAATGTGTGCCATGTTTTCATGTTTGATTTCTCCCTTTTCCTTTGCCCTTTCGAAGATATCTGCATAAAAGACTTTCTCTGAATCTTTCAATGCCGTTAGTTTTTTCTTCATCGCATCATCGTTGAAAATATCAGGAAGACCTTCCGAAATTCTCAACATAAAATACTTCATGAAAAAGCTATTCCTAATTTCGATGGTTTGAAACAAAATGTTCTCCACCGTGTCATCAGGATTATATTTTTTCTTTAACAGATCAAAATAATCTGTAAATACTTTTTCAATCACACCAACAATTAAACTCTTCTTATCTGGAAAATAATAATAAAGGGATGGCTTTGATACAGATAGATCTTCAGCAATGTCGTTCATGGTAGTTTTACCAATCCCGAAATGGCTGAAACGCTTTATGGCACCTTCTATAATTTGTTCACGCTTTTTATCAGCTACAATCATTTTACTTTTTTACTTTCTGACTTTTTTAATATATTAGTCAAAGTTAGATTTAAATTTTCATTTCTTAATTAGTTGATTCACAATCGATCAACAACTGACATGTAAATGACAATTTATTTCACTTTCATTTGGTTTATTTATATTTACTGCCAATAAGCTAAAATAATGAAGGTGATTTTCAGTATCCTAATCGTGTTAAGTACTATAGTTGTAATGGAATGTCTTTCCTGGTTTATCCATAAGTATCTCTTTCACGGTCCGTTATGGTTTATGCACGAAAGTCATCATAAGAAATCTCATTCATTTTTAGAGTGGAATGATTTATTCGCCTTGCTTTTCGCTGCCTTGTCACTTTATCTTATGTACATTGATCGGAAATACTTTGGTTATCGTTTTTTTACAGGCTTGGGTATTACGCTATATGGCGTCATCTATTTTATAATTCACGACTGGTTTGTACATCGCCGATTCAAAACATTTAAAAGCAATAATACTTACCTGAAAGCGGTTAGGAAAGCACATAAAATTCACCATAAAAATCAGGGAAAAGAACAGGGGAGGGCTTTCGGTTTGTTGTTTATCAATAAGAAATTACTCAAAAACTAAATTTGATGAAGAAACGCTATCACTTTTTGTTACTTGCAATTTCATTAATGGGATTATCCTCCTGCGCGAAAAAAACAGATCAGGACCGGGCTATAGAATTGGTGAAGACGAAATATGAAAACTTAGATCAAAAGCTAAATTTTAAAAATTCGAGGCTTGATAGCCTTTATAACATCGAGCCTAAAGCATATGCAGATAGCTTAAGGAAGGGGAATGAGCTTGATTCCGTACTGGCCGTATTAGAATCTGAAATAGAACATCTTGGACAGAAGGAATCAGATAGTGTTGGTATAATTAGCGAAAGGCTTACAAAAGACCGGTATCGTTTATTGGAAGCTTCTCGAGTAAAGCCACAGTTTGTAGGTTGGAAATTAACAGGGGTAGAAACAGCAGGTGCAAAATCAAACCAATTAAGCTTTAAATTTAATAAGGACATTACTGAAATCGTTCCTTAACTAATTTTTATTCTACTTTTGCAGCATAATCTCAAATCTGCCATGCTTCAAATTTTAGAAAACGTTTCTTTAAAGCCGTACAATTCTTTTGCTATTGATGTAAATGCACGTTATTTTGCGGAGATTAAAACGGCAGATGACCTGAATGACTTATTTCAAACCGGCCTTTTAGAAACTGAAAAGTTACTAATTGTGGGTGGGGGAAGCAATATTTTGTTTACGCAGGATTTTGCTGGATTGGTGATCAAGGTGAGTATTAAAGGGCTTGAATCTCAGATAAACGGAGATGATGTATTGGTAAAGTCTGGTGCGGGAGAGGTCTGGAATGATTTCGTTAACTATTGCGTAGTAAATAATTTTGCGGGCGTTGAGAACTTAAGCTTGATCCCGGGTACAGTAGGTGCATCGCCGATCCAAAATATCGGCGCTTATGGTGTCGAACTTAAAGATGTATTCGAAAGTTGTACAGCCTTCGAAATTAAAACCGGCCAGATTAAAACATTCACTTTCGAAGATTGCCATTTTGGTTATCGCGAAAGTATTTTTAAAGGCGAACTTAAAGGACAATATATCATTACTGATGTTAGTTTCCGTTTATCATCAAAGCCGAAAATAAATACTTCCTATGGAGCAATTGAGACAGAGTTGCGCCAAAGGGGAATTGAAAGTCCGGATATTGCAGATGTATCCGCGGCGGTTTCGCATATTCGGGTAAGTAAATTACCAGATCCATCTACTATAGGCAACGCCGGGAGTTTCTTCAAAAATCCGGTGATAGAAAAGTATGAGTTTGCAGATATTGCAGCTAAATTTCCAGATGTAGTGCATTACCCTACTCCGGATGGGAAAATTAAGCTTGCTGCAGGCTGGTTAATTGAGCAATGTGGCTGGAAAGGCAAGAAAATTGGTGAAACAGGTACCTGGAAGAATCAAGCTTTAGTTTTAGTTAATCATGGAAATGCAACTGGCACGGAAGTTTTTCGCTTTTCTGAACAAATTATAGACAGTGTAAAGTCCACTTTTGGAGTCACTCTCGAGCGAGAAGTAAATATTCTGTGACGAAAACGCGTTTTTACCCGCTTTAACAGGCAAGAGGGGGTGCCAACTTTTTTTGGTATTAAGTTTGTTTATAGTAAGCAAATGAACATCAATTCATTTGTTTTAAATCAACCTAAAGCTAAATATCATGACAAAATTTGAATTCAACCATCTGGTTAACCATCACTCAGTTTCACTTAGATCTTATGCTTTAAACTTTACAAAAGATGCAGAAGATGCTAATGATCTTGTACAGGATACGATGCTGAAAGCCATTACTTATTACAATAAGTTTAAAGAGGGTACGAATTTAAAAGGTTGGTTGTTTACCATCATGAAAAACACCTTCATTAATAATTATCGTCGTTTGGTTAAAACAAATACACTAATCACACAGAGCGAAGATATTTCTTCAGCAAACCTTTCTTATAGCGCGACTAAAAACCAGGCAGAAAGTAAATTTGTATTGGGTGATATTGATAAAGCACTGGCTCAATTGCCGGAAGAATATTATGTTCCGTTTATTCGCTATTTCGAAGGATATAAATATCATGAAATTGCTGATATGTTGCAGATTCCGATTGGCACGGTAAAAACCCGTATTCATGTGGCCCGCGGAATTTTGAAAAAATACTTAAAAACTTATTCTAAGGATATTGCCATTGCAGAAATGGCTTAAGATACATCTATTGAAAAACTAAGGTCTCGAGTTAAATCGGGACTTTTTTTTGCGCTGATTTTTTTCGACCGGAAAAAAGGGAAGAGAAAATAGGAAATAGAGAATAGGGAATAGAAAATAGGGATGTGTGATTTACTAAAAGAGAGAATAGGTAATAATCATAGAATGTTATTTGCAACCTAGTGGATGTGCTACCAATTGAGGAATAGGGTAAAAAGCAAAAGGCCCGGAAAAACCAGGCCTTATTTGCTTATCATATATTTGGTTAGTTGATTCTTATGTTTACTTTCAACAATTCGCCTTCTCTTTCATTTCGAAACAAATGCAAACCTTGAACAATATTGTGTTTAAAAGGCTATTAGCAGTGTTTTTGTTTTGTGGATATAAAGATAAGGGAAATTTTAAATTTGTCAAGCCTTTTTTAACTTTTTTATTATTTCTTTTGCGACCACTTGTCCGGATATGATCGCAGGAGGCACTCCAGGGCCTGGAATGGTTAATTGACCTGTATATAACATATTCGTTACGTTGCTTTTCATCTTTGGTTTTAAAAAGGCCGTCTGTTTCAAAGTGTTTGCTAAGCCATATGCATTTCCTTTAAAGGCGTTGTAATCGCTTATGAAGTCGTTCATGGCGTAACTTCTTTTAAATAGGATTGCATCGCTAATATCATTACCTGTTAATTTTTTAAATCTATCTACCAGAAGATCAAAGTATTCCGTGCGTTTAATTTCGCTGTCTTCCAAGCCGGGTGCAATTGGAATTAAAAAGAAAAGGTTTTCACAGCCTTCGGGTGCAACGCTCTGATCGGTTACAGAAGGGCAGCAAGCATAGAATAATGGCTTGGAAGGCCACTTTGGATCAGTGTATATTTCTTCCGCATGTTCATCGAAATTCTGATCGAAAAATAAATTATGATGAAGAACATTTTTAAGTTTTTTATTCAAAGCAATATAGAAAAGTAGGCTTGAAGGTGCCATGGTGCGGCTTTCCCAGTATTTTTCTTCATATTTTCGGTTTATTTTTTCTAATAGGTGTTGCTCAACATGGTGATAATCAGCATTCGCAACAATATAATCTGCATTAAAATCTCCCTTGTTGGTTTTGATTGTTTTCGCTATCTTATCTTTTGCTTCAATTTTAGTAACAGTCGTATCAAATAGAAACTTTACGCCTTGCTGTTCCGCAATCTGTTTCATGGCTGAAACAATCTCGTGCATACCGCCAATGGGATACCAGGTGCCCATAATTAAATCGGCATAATTCATCAGGCTGTAAAGCGCAGGCGTATTTTGAGGTGTTGCACCCAGAAATAATACGGGGAATTCTAAAAGCTTTCTGAGTTTCTCGTTTTTAAATAACTGATGAACGTGCTTTCGCATGTTTCCCAAAAGCTGGAGTTTAATTCCACTGATGGCTAGTCTCGGATCAAAGTATTCCATCAGGCTATGAGAAGGCTTGAAGACATATTCGTTCATACCAACATCGTATTTATATTTAGCCTGTTTAAGAAAAAGATCCAGGTTTTTACTGCTGCCAGGTTCTAGTTCTTCAAATAATTGATACAATTTTTCTGCTGTTGCCGGTACATTAATGGTATCATCTTCACCGAAATAAATCCGGTAAGATGGGTCTAATCTTTTTAATTCGTAAAAATCAGCTGTTGTTTTGTTAAATAGTTGATAGAAATTTTCGAAAACATCGGGCATCCAATACCAGCTTGGCCCCATATCAAAGGTAAAGCCATCTTTCTTCCAGATTCTGGCCCTGCCGCCTGCCATTTCATTCTTTTCGATTACAGTCACATCGCAGCCCTGTTTCGCCAGTAAGGCTGCAGCAGAAAGCCCTGCGAAACCAGCGCCAATAACTATAACCTGTGGTTTTTTATCCATACTGTAAATAAAAGGATTTTCCCTGATTTTGTTTGGATAATAATGATAGAGAGTGGTATTCTTTTGAGTTGGATGGTTTTATTATTTTTACTATTGGCTGTCTGTCATTCGGAGCGTAGCGAAGAATCCCTAGCCTAAAGGGTGCTGTATTTGGTTTCCTTCTGCCTATTAGTTCGGTAGCTTATTTAAGTTTTGTGTTTTATGGGTTTCAGATTCATCGCTGGCGCTCTGAATGACAAGGGAGATTGGTTTGGTATCTTATTTAAGTTTTGTGTTTTATGGGTTTCAGATTCCTCGCTGGCGCTCTGAATGACAAAGTATTTTTGTTTTCCTTTTATTACATTTGCAATTAACCATGTTTAAACTCAGATTTTTATCTCTTTTACTTATTCTTAGTGTTCATTTTTGTTACGCACAATTATCAACTAAAGAAATAACTGCGCTCAAAGGCGATATGGTTAGGGCAGTGGATGATATAAAATTAACGGAATCGTTATTGGTCAAGCTTAATAAGCTATCAGATAAGACGGCATTGGTAACTGCTTATATCGGCACGTTAGAGGCCCTTAAAGCGAAACACGCCTGGAATCCTTACAATAAAATAAAGTATGTAAAAGTTTCCATGCAAACCATGCAAAAAGCCATCAATATGGACAAAGAAAACATGGAAATCCGTTTCATGCGTTATTCAATACAGCATTACACCCCTTCTTTTCTGGGTTTTAGTAAAGATTTGACATTGGATAGAAAGGAAATTATTAAGCATTATCAAAACGGAAACTTTGGTGTTGCTGATCAGTCGCTGGTAAAAAATGTAGCCAAGTTTATGGTAGACAGTAACCGTTGTACGCCTGAGGAAGTTAAAATTTTAAAAAAATACATTTAATGCACTACATTTATTTATTAATCAATATTGCAGTAATCTTTTTTCCGCTGGTATTGTCGTTCGATAAGAAAGTGTATTTTTTTAGTAAATGGAAATACATTGTACCAGCTATTTTAATAACCGGGGTAGTGTTCCTGATTTGGGATTTACTTTTCGTAAAACTGGATGTCTGGTCTTTTAATCCAGACTATCTTATTGGCGTTTATTTATGGGGACTTCCGCTGGAGGAAATGTTATTTTTCTTAACCGTTCCTTATGCCTGTGTTTTTATTTACGAATGCCTAAATGCTTATTTTCCCAAAAACGAATTTCAAAAATATAGCCTTGCGCTGAGCAATCTGTTTTTAGGCTTGTGTATTGCCATTCTTTTCTTCGGCTTTCGCCACTGGTATACCTTAATCAATTTTGGATTCCTCTTTATTGTACTTGCCTATGTAGAATACGTTAATGCAAAACTTCGTTTTATGTACAAATTTTACAGGGCGTATTTAGTGGCATTGATTCCATTTTATATTGTAAATGGCTTTTTGACAGCTATCCCGGTAGTGATTTATAACAACAAAGAAAACTTGAATTTCAGGGTAGGAACAATTCCATTTGAAGACCATTTTTATTTAATGAGTCTGTTGTTGATGAATATCTATCTTTATGAGTGGTTTAAAAGCAGGGCGAAGAACTAATGGATTTGCCTGTCTATACCAAGCAACAACTGGCACTTCGAAACGGTCAGGATAAACCGCAAATATGGGTGGCTTACAAGGGTTTTATTTACGACATGACTGATAGCCGGTTGTGGCGCAATGGAAAACACTATGAACATTGGGCCGGTCAGGATTTAACAGATGAATTGCCTGATGCCCCGCATACTGAAGCTGTTTTTGAAAAGTTTACGCCAATAGCACTACTGGCTACTCCAAATTTACCTTAGGTAACTGCCGTGGTTTTTAACAGTCGGTTTATTCGCTATTGATATGACAAAAAATAAAAAGCCGCAAATCTGGGTTCTACCAGATTTGCGGCTTTTATGTTATTCAGCCTTTGGGATAGAGGTTGATCTTCCGCTAAGGCAAAAAACCATTTTTATGCTTCGATCGTAAAAGAGCTTAAATTTACAAACTCCTGAATTCTACCTGCTACTTCAGCCTCGGTAAGGTTTAATAATTTTTCGGTTCCGAATTTCTCTACGCAGAAAGATGCCAGGGCAGAACCGTAGATGATTGCGTTTTTCATGTTATTGAAGTTGATGGTGCCCACTTTAGCTAAGTAACCGATGAAACCACCTGCAAAAGTATCGCCTGCGCCTGTTGGATCAAAAACCTCTGCTAAAGGCAATGCCGGAGCAGAGAAAATCCGATCTTCGTGGAATAACAATGCACCATGCTCACCTTTTTTAATGATCAAATACTTTGGACCCATCGCCAGGATTTTTTTAGCGGCCTTTACTAAAGAATATTCCCCTGAAAGTTGGCGTGCTTCTGCATCATTAATGGTTAATACGTCTACCATCTTAATGGTTTCCAGTAAATCATCCATCATAATGTCCATCCAGAAGTTCATGGTATCCATTACAATTAATTTAGGGCGGTTTTTAAGCCGTTTAATCACGGTTTGCTGTACTTGCGGCGTTAAGTTCCCTAACATTAAAAACTCACAGTCCTGGTAACTCTCCGGAATAATCGGATCGAAATTCTCCAATACATTTAATTCTGTAATTAAGGTATCACGACTATTCATATCGTTATGGTATTTACCCGACCAGAAGAAAGATTTTTCACCGGCTTTAATCTGTAATCCTTCCGTGTCGATTCCGTGTTCGGTAAAGGTATCAATATCTGATTTCGGAAAATCATCACCCACAACGGCCACAATTTTTGCGTTATTATAGAAGTAAGAAGCAGCTAAACTTGCGTAAGTTGCAGCGCCACCAACAATTTTATCTGTTTTTCCAAAGGGAGTTTCAATAGCATCGAACGCTACAGTACCTATGATTATCAGGCTCATATATTTTTATTTGAATTTTTTTAAAAATTTTTCACTGCAAATATTGCATAAATAATTTAAAAGCCCTAATATTGCATTCCCAAAACGAACAAGGGTTTGCATGTTGAAAAGCATTAAAAACCTCGATTTGGGAACAACCAGCACTCCTTCTTAGCTCAGCTGGTTAGAGCATCTGACTGTTAATCAGAGGGTCGCTGGTTCGAGCCCAGCAGAGGGAGCAAAATCCTCACAGTAATGTGGGGATTTTTTATGATAAACTTGCTAAATGATTTTAGCAGAAAATAGATATTGACCAGAATAAATTCCTTCTTAGCTCAGCTGGTTAGAGCATCTGACTGTTAATCAGAGGGTCGCTGGTTCGAGCCCAGCAGAGGGAGCCAACAGCAAGAAAAAGCCTTACCATGCCCGGTGAGGCTTTCTTGTTTCTACACCGCTTTCACCGACATCACAATTCGGTCAAATTCATCTCCGGAAACCAATGCCCGTGCCTTAATTCGCATTTTGTATACATAGATCGTATTTGCAGAATATTCCAGGATGGCAGCGATTGATTTTACATCGTGGATCCCCAGCCTCATAAGCGCAAATATCCGTAAATCAGTATTTAAAAAATCCGGGTGCTTCGGCCAGATTTGGTCTTCTTTATTTAGAAGGGAATTGAATACTTCTATAAAATTGGGAAAGATGCTGATGAATACACTGTCGAAAGTATTGAACAGTACTTCCCTTTCGTTTTTAATGTTGATTTCTTGTAGCGATGGAAGAATCTCTCCATATCTTTTGGCGAGAATTTTTCGCTCTACATTTTTCTTCAGCCGGTCAAGTTTGAGGATATAACCAGAAATTACATCAAAGAAATATCCGATATATTTTTCGTTTACAGTTGCATATTCGCGCAGCTTATCATTAATGGATAACAATTGGTTGTTGATTTGTTCCAGTTCCCCATTTTTTTCTTCGATAATCCGCTCCTTTAGCCTGAGCCGTTTTAGCTGTACAAAAATCATAAAACAGGCGAGTAAAATTACAATGGTTATGAGGGAAACAATAACAGAATAAATCATGAACCTGTTTTTGTCTTGCTGGCTTACCAAATTTACACGGGAAGCAATATCGGGCAGAATCGATTCGATTTTAAGTTTTCGAAGGCGGTTTCCATAAAAGCCGGCATCATCTCTTGATTGCAGGATAAAAAGATAGGCGTCATCCAGGTAACCTTGTTTAAACAGATCTTCTGCAAGAAGGAGCGAGGCCAGTGTCTCTCTTGTTGAAGAACGAATATCATATATAGCAGATTCTGCCAATAAGCAGATTCTTTTGTCGTTTTCGGTTTCGCTTTGATAGAAAGCGGCAAGAGCAGTTAGCAGTCTGGCACGATCGTGTGCCGTTAATTTGAAATCCTTTAATAATTTCAGAAAATAGTTTGGCTGTTTATTGATGTCACCGGAAACAACTTGTCGGTTACCGAGTGTAAAAAATAAATCCAGTGAATTTGGTTTACAAAGCGCAATGGCAGAATCGAGGTATTCAATCGCTTTTTCATTATATGGCCGGGTAAAATTCGGATCGTTATTGTAAATTGCCAGATTTGAATAGGCTCCCGATTTCAGGCAGTAGTAATCATATTTAAACTTTCTGTTAAGCTTCGATTCATCAATCTCTGTTAAATAATCAAAAGTTTCTTTAAACATGCCGGCATGCAATAAAAGCGAAGCAATCTTAACTTTGCTTTGCGCCAACTTTACGCTGTCTTTCGTTCTGACACTAATTTCAAGTAGTTTTTTTCCGTAGAAATAAGCGGAATCAAATTTAAAATATTCGTATTCGTCGAATAGCTTAGAGATCTGGTCATATTGGTTCCCTTTATTTTGCGACAGTAGATACTGGATGTCCTTAATTCTTGATAGCTTCTCTTTATCATAAGTAGCTTTTTTGGAAATTTCGATTTTAAGCTGATTGATCAGGCTATCTTTTTTAACGGATGAGAAACTAAGAAAGGAGCACTGAAGAAAAATTAGGATCACGCTTAAACGTTTCATTTATTAGAGATAGGATAATTCAAAAATAGTGAAATTGACCATCTATAAAACGTTTAAGTAAAAATAATTGATGGGTAACAAACTACCAGTTGCTCTGCAAACTATTTTAATTTATTTAAAGAGTTCATATGCTTTTATTTTAAACTGCTGTCAATTAATTCCATTGGTACATACAGCTTACGGTCAGAGTGGCTTAAGAACAAAGCATAATGCCTAATTACAACGACTTACAACAGTGCTAAATGTGAGTGATTACTGTTAATATTTGATTTTTCATCAATTTAAGCGCTTAAATATTTTATATTTTTCCAGATGATTTTTATCGTAAAGTGTTATTTTACAGCATTTTAATTTTATATAAGGCTGTTTTTTCTTATATGTTTTTCATTGGCAGCTTATCTCTCCCTATTTCCTCGCGTAGGGTCTATAAATTAGATGTTCGATTTGCAGGCCCCAGTCTGCAGCCGGAAAATTAATTTAACCAAATACATCTTTGCAGATTGCTAATTGTCCAAAACGAGTAACAGTAAATCCTTTTAGTCAATTTAGGTATCTGCCGGATCAACTTACAAATTATGAGAAAGAACAAGCCCCCTTAGTTACACCAACTATAATACTGAAACGATGATTTCAGAATTTGCTTAATAGCTCCGCTGCTTCTTTGGAATTTGCAAACCCACTATTTCAGGTGCATTAAGAAACAGCATTCACTAACCAAAAAAACTCGTTCATTCTATGTACAAGAAACTTCTACTTTTACTGAGCATTTGCTCACTTCTTTGTATACTTTCATCACCTGCAAATGCGCAAAGCAGGGTTATTACCGGCACAGTTACGGATGTAGCGGATGGAACAGCGCTTCCAGGTGTTACTGTGGCAGACAATGCTAAATCTGTAACTACATCAACCAATACACAAGGTAAATACGCCATTACCGTTCCGGCAGGCGCTAAAAGTTTAACGTTTAGCTACATCGGGTATCAGGCAAAAACCGTAACGATCACCTCAGCTGATGTGATTAATGTGGCTTTAAATTCGGCTTCCAATACGCTCGAAGAAGTGGTGGTTGTAAGTGTAGGTTATGGAACGCTTGATAAGCGGGAAGTATCCAGTGCCATTACGCATGTTTCTGGCAAAGATCTGCTTACGGTATCATCGAATAATCCTTTAATGTCGCTTCAAGGCAAGGTACCGGGCTTAAGTATTACCAATACTTCGGGTAGCGATCCCAATTCAAGTCCAAGCATTCAGCTAAGGGGGGTATCATCCCGTAATGCTGGCTTAGGTCCACTTTACGTTATCAACGGCATTCCTGGTGGAAATATCGACAACATTAACCAAAATGATATAGAAAGTATCGATGTGTTAAAAGGCGGTGCGGCATCTGCAATTTATGGTACACGTGGTAGTAATGGTGTAATTATTATCACTACCAAAAAAGGAGGTACCCAGTCTCAAATGTTTTATGATGGCTTTATGAGTTTTGATTACCTCACTAATGAACTGGAAAATTTATCTGCTGATGAGTTTATAGCCAACCGGGTAGCCAATAAACAAGGACAGGATTATAAAGCAAGAACCAACTGGCTAAAAGAGGTAACTAATGCGCCTGCTTTTGCCCAAAAACACACAGCTCAGTTCTCTGGTGGTACAGCCAAAACAAATTTTTTCGCCTCTGGTGATTATCGCGACGCCGATGGAATTGATTTGCGGGCGCACAAAAGAGAATATGGCGCCAGGTTAAACATTAACCACACTACAGATAACAATCTGTTTGTGGCTACATTAACGGCAGCACCAAGGTATATGAATACCAGTAACGCCGACCAGGGAAACTTTAACAATGCGTTAACCCTTAATCCTACGTATCCAATTTTTAATAATGCGGGGAAATACAATTATATCAATACAGGCTTTTTTTCCAACAACCCGGTAGAAAATGCCAATGAAATAAAATCAGAAGCAGAGATTAAGGAGCTCGATCTAAACGGATCACTTAAAATGAACATCCTGAAAAATCTGAGCACAATGGTAACGATTTCACAAATTAGCCGATCGGTAAAAAATATGAATTTCAGGCCTTCTACACTTTCTACCATTGTACAGGCGAACAGAATCACACAAACCAACTTTGCTTCACAGGAACAGATTGAAGAGGATCAGAAAAACATCGAATGGACTGGAAACTATGCAACAGACTTTGGTAAAAACCATTTTAAACTTTTAGGTGGTTATTCTTATTCACTTTACAATTACAAAAGGGTTTATGCGCAGAATTATGATTTTCCTTTTGATACCTATTTGTGGAACAACCTGGGTTCAGGCCTTTACAATGGCGGTGCCGCAGGGCAAGGTCAATCAGCGGTAGCGTCCACTCAAAATGGTTCTACCTTAATTTCATTTTTTGGTCGTTTAAACTACGATTTTGATAATAAATACATCCTGACTGCAAGTTTAAGAAGGGAAGGATCATCGAAATTCGGAGCGAATAACAAATGGGGAAATTTCCCTGCCGTATCTGCTGCCTGGCGTATCTCCGAAGAAAAATTCCTCAAAGCCTCTCTTCCCTGGGTAAATGAGTTGAAACTCCGGGCTGATTTTGGCGTAACAGGTAACCAGGATTTTGGTAACTACCGCTCGCTGTTGCTCTATGGTGGTGCCGGTTACTTTCCTTTTAACGGCCAATATTACCAGGTTTATGGACCTACCTCAAATGTAAACCCAGATTTAAGCTGGGAGAAATCAGAAAACTTTAACGTTGGTTTAGATTTTTCTGTGCTCAATAACCGCATCAGTGGTTCACTGGATTATTACATCCGTACCAACAAAGATTTATTGGGCGATTATACGGTACCCGTTCCGCCTAATACACAGCAAACAACTTTTACCAATGTTGGAACGATGAAAAATTCCGGCATAGAGCTGGCATTAAGTGGTGAAGTGGTAAAAAGTGATCATTTTAGCTATAACGTTAACGTTGCATTTGCTTATAACCGCAATAAGTTTATTTCTTTTTCTAATGAGATTTATAAAGGAGGAACCTTTCAGGATGTAGCAGGATTGCCCGCTCCGGGATCTCCTGGAAATATTCAGCGCATTCAGGAAGGCCATAGCATCGGTGAGTTTTACATGCTTCGGTCTGCAGGTGTTAACGATGCCGGTGCACTACTGGTTTATAAAAATGATGGCGCTATTGTTCAGGCGAACCTGGCTTCTAATGATGATAAACAATTTGTTGGCAATGGTTTGCCCAAATACATCACCTCGTTGGGAAATACATTTACCTACAAACGTTTCGATCTGGGAATCTTTTTCCGCGGAACATTTGGGTATAAAATATTCAATTCTTATGCTTTCTATCTTGGAACACCTTCCAGCCAAAGTGATGCAAATGTATTAAAGTCGGCTTATGACAGCGGAAGTAAATATTCATTACTTAAAAATAGCGCTACAACTTCTATTGCTTCTGATTATTTCCTTGAGAACGGATCATTTGTTAAGATCGATAACGTGTCATTAGGCTATAGACAGCCGCTAAATAACAAGTATTTAAAATCGATCCGCGTGTATGCTGCCGGAAGAAATCTCCACACTTTTACCAAGTACACAGGAGGCGATCCGGAACAGGTGCGGGTAAACGGCCTTACCCCAGGGGTAAATGAGAACTTAAATTATTATCCGTCTACCATGCAGTTCATCTTTGGTTTACAAGCGACTTTTTAACACTGGAAAAAATGAAAAATTATAAATTACTATTTAGTGCTGTTTTCGCCACACTATTAATGGCTTCTGGATGTACAAAATTAGATGAAAAGGTATATGACCAGGTTGATGCAGCTAATTTCTTAACCCGTAGGGATGATGTGATCCGCGATTTTCTACGCCCGTTTGAACACGCCTACTGGAGTATTCAGGGCAATGATGTATATGCCGTAGGCGAAAACGCTACCGATGAAATCGGAACCTACAACCGCCAGGGCGACTGGCAGGATGGTGGATATTATCAACGCATGCATTACCACACCTGGACAGCGCAAGATGGCTTTACAACCGGTGCCTGGAGAAATTTCTATCAGGGAATTGTGCTGGCAACCAACTCGCTTCAGGATATGGAAGGCATTACCGATCCTGCAAAATTGAGTGTGACTAATGAAGAATTAAATGATTTTAAAGCGGAACTGAGAACGCTTAGGGCATGGTTTTACCTGCGTGCATTTGATTTTTATCGCAATATAGAAATTGTAACAGATGTTAAAAATTCCACGCAAGGTGGTTCGCAAGCCACGCCAAAGGAGACTTTTGATTTTATTGAATCAGAACTTAAAGCGGCCATCCCTTTTCTTCCTATGCGGGAACAACTTGGCGCTAATGGAATAGGCAGGTGGACTAAAGCAGCCGCCGCAACTTTACTTGCACGCCTTTATCTGAATGCAAACGTTTATATCGGAACCGATAAATATGTAGAATGTGAGGCGGTGTGCCGTGATATCATTGCTGGTAAATATGGTAATTATACCCTGGATACCAGATGGGATGCCCCTTTTGATTACACGAACAAATCTTTAAACTCCGAAGTGATTTATGGTTTCCCTGGAACCTTAACCAGAACGCACTGGCAGTATGACGGCGGGATGTTTTTCTGGGGAATGACTTATGATGCCGCTCCGCTTTATTGTGGATTTACCGACCTTGGCCAGTCGAATCCTAGATTTGCCTTACAGCCTGGTAGAGATGTAGACAGTGTAGAATACACTCACTCGCTGGGTAAACCATTTGTTAAATTTCAAAAATACCCTGATGATGTGCGTTTAAAAAAGTATAAAAATCTAGGCGATAGCAAACGCGAAGGCATGTTTTTATATGGTTACCTCCCTTACACAAAAACCGTTAATGGCACAAGTACAGCTGATACGGTAAGGGGAAATAAAGGTCCTTATGCGCTTTTTATCAGAGACCAGGTGGGTCACTTTCTGGGGGCTAAGCCAGGCACAAAAATCGCAGATAAAGAATCTAATATGAATCATGCGGATCATAATTCAGGCGTCTTCCTGGTTAAATATCCAGTTTACCCAACACCTGATCCGAACCGGATTACCTCTGCCTATGCAGAGATCCGCCTTTCAGAGGTTTATTACACTCTTGCTGAGTGCAGGTACCGTGCAGGCGATAAAGCTGCTGCAGCCACATACCTTAACCAGGTGAGGCAAAGGAATTATCCGATAGGCTCACCCAGTTTATATACTGCTGGTGGTGGTCAGCTTACCGATCAGGAAATGTTAGATGAATGGGGGAGAGAATTTATTGGAGAGAATCGCCGGAGAACGGATTTAATTCGCTGGGGAGTATTTAACAAAGGAACCTGGTGGGATAAAAAACCAGATGCAGATAGCCATACTGAAATTTTCCCAATAGGAAGGGATATTTTAAACGCTAACCCTAAGCTGAAGCAAAACCCAGGTTATTAAGTTTGAACTTTGGTTTATTCGTTTTTTCAATAATAATAACGAGGTAGATAAGCATCGTTATATAAAACTCTTAGTTAGTTAGATTTGGATTAGTGGAGTGTCTCTGTTTATCAGAGGCACTTTTTTTTGTCTAAATAATTTTTTACCCCCTGGAATTAACAAAATTAGCAATGCAATAAAAAGCTGGCTAATACAGCCCGTTCCGACAAATTGATATTCAGAATATTATTATTCACACGCTTTGGTCAACTCGTCAAAATCCAGAGAATCTGAATATGTAAACGGCCATCATTAAACTATTTGCACAACCCATAAAGAATGCCGAATTTTGCAGCGAGTCGGCATTCTTGTTTTTAAAACAATTTTCGTTTGTCCGCTGTAATACCATCATGAAAATATTTTATTCTTTAATCTTCTGTTTATTATTATTCAAAGTGTCTTTTGCGCAAAAAGGGGAGGTTATCGTGATTAAAGATCCATTAATAGATAGCTTGATAGCCAAACGGGTAGCAGTATATAAAACATCGGGAGAAGTAAAACCTGGAAAGCCAATCGTTTCATCTTTTGGATATCGGGTGCAAATTTTTTACGGTTCCGATCGGCGGGAAGTATTCAATCAACAAGCCCGTTTTAAATCATTGTATCCAAAACTCAATACTTACTTGATTTATAAAGAACCAAACTATTACGTTCGGGTCGGCGATTTCAGGACCAGATTGGAAGCTCAAAGATTGATGAGTGAAATAAGACCAACCTTCCCAACGTTATTCATATTTAGGGAAAAAATCAATGCACCACAACTAGATATCACCACTGATGCTCAAAGATAAAATTAAGGATTTAGCAGCGGCTATTTTCAATGATGTAGTTGGCTATCGCCAGCATTTACATGCAAACCCGGAATTATCCTATCATGAATTTCAAACCTCTGCATTTGTTAAAGAAAAATTAACGGCGTGGGGAATTGAATTTACCAGTTGTGCAAATACAGGTGTTGTTGCTTTGCTTAAAGGAGATCTTCCATCAGAAAAGGTCATCGCTTTGCGTGGCGATATGGATGCATTACCCATTACTGAGATCAGCGATAAACCTTATGCTTCTAAGAACAACGGTGTAATGCATGCCTGCGGTCATGATGTACATACTTCCTCACTGCTGGGAACTGCACATATTTTAAGTCAGCTGAAAACAGAATTTGGTGGAACCATTAAATTTATCTTCCAGCCTGCCGAAGAATTACTTCCTGGTGGTGCGAGTATCATGATTAAAGAAGGCGTATTGGAGAATCCAAAACCAGATTATATCGTTGGTCAGCATGTAATGCCATTGATTGATGCCGGGAAAGTTGGTTTCCGTTCAGGAATTTATATGGCTTCTACTGATGAATTATATGTTACGGTAACTGGAAAAGGTGGTCACGGTGCACAGCCGCATCAAAATATTGATCCGGTTGTTATTGCCTCACACATCATCATCGCCTTGCAACAAATTGTTAGCCGTAATGCTGATCCACGTATCCCTTCTGTGTTATCTTTTGGTAAGGTAACGGCTAATGGCGCAACGAATATTATTCCAAATGAGGTTAAAATAGAGGGTACTTTTAGAACTCTTGATGAAGACTGGAGAGCAGAAGCGCATAAAAGGATGAAAAAAATGGCTGAAGGCATTGCCGAAAGCATGGGTGGAAGCTGCGATTTTGATATCCATAAAGGTTATCCTTTTTTAATCAATGAGGAGAAGTTAACGGCAAATGCAAGGGCATTCGCAGAAGATTTTTTAGGCCGGGAAAATGTGGTGGATCTGGACATCTGGATGGCGGCAGAAGATTTTTCATTTTATTCGCAAGTAACAGATGCCTGCTTTTATCGCTTAGGTACAGGAAATGCAGCAAAGGATACCCAATATTCTGTCCATACGCCAAAATTTGATATTGATGAAGATGCATTAAAAATCTCCACAGGATTAATGGCCTATATTGCCTTGAAACAATTGGGTAATTAATTGCGAATACTCAACCAACAGCGTCTACATATAAACAAGGCACCGTTTTTGCCCAGGTACACAAGCATGAAGAAAATATTTTTAGTTCTGATCATCAGCTCTTTATTTTATAAAGGTTTTGCGCAGGAGATTCCGCGTTTCAATCCTGATACGATTAAAACCATCACCCTCGATTCTACAGTTAACATTAAAGCCGAAAAGTTAAATATCGAGACTTTTATCAATAAGGTGATCAACGATACTTCCTTTTATCAATCTTTCAGGGATATGAAGCGTTATAGTTTTATCGCCGAAAACAGAATCTATACTTACGATAAAAAAAATAAGGTAGATGGAAAGATTTACCGCAAAATAAAGCATAACAACAGCGGCCCTTATAAAATGGAATACCTGGTTAAACAAGATACAGGTAAACTTTATAAGAAAAACGGTAAATACCAATTGTATACCGTAGAAATGTTTGACTACATTTTCATGAATGCCTACAATACCGATTTTGTACCGAATGCGCCAAGTGGTGATGGCAAGGGTGGAACAAACGAAAGTTATAAAGACAAACTCAAAACTTTGATATTTAATCCTGGCCGCCCGGTAAAGGTTCCATTTATTGGTAGTAAAACCGAAATTTTTACCGCAAATATGCGCCAATATTATGATTATGCTTTTACCAGCGGAACCTACTTAGATTCCATTCCGGTTTACCGCTTTAAAGTTTCGGTGAAGCCAGACCTCAGCAGCTGGACCAAAGATGGAGTAATGATCAAGGAACTAGTAACCATATTCGACAAACGAAATTTCAATATCCTTGGCCGTTATGTAGATATGAAATATGGCAATATGTTATTTGATTTCAATGTACAGATGAATATCGAAATGGGGTATTTTGGGGAAGATAAACTGCCTACCAAAATCACTTACCAGGGAAACTGGGATTATCCATTTAAAAAAGAGGAGCGTGCCAGTTTTCTAATCGTACATAAAGATTATAAGCTGGAAAAGGGCAAGTAGAATTTAGCTGGCGCGAATTAAAGATTTCTTATCTTTAAGCGATTATTTTAAACCAGCAAAATGAAAGCATCTTCTTATATAGTATTTAAAATTACTTTGGCACTCCTGGTGCTTTTTAATGTGAGTTTACAGGCTCAGGTGCTGTCGTCGAAACAGATTGATAGCCTTGTAGAAAAAACACTTACCACTTTTAACGTTCCTGGAATTGCGGTTTCGGTAATTAAAGATGGAAAAATTGTACACCTTAAAGGTTATGGCGTTCGATCCATCAAAACCAATCAAAAAGTAGATGAAAACACCCTTTTTGGGGTAGCCTCCAATACGAAAGCCTTTACTGCCGCAGCATTGGGTATGCTCGTGGATGAGAAAAAGATCACCTGGGATACAAAAGTTACTGATGTTATTCCTGAATTCAAAATGTACGATGCCTATGTAACCAGCGAATTTACCATTCGCGATTTGCTTACGCACCGCAGCGGCTTAGGTTTAGGCGCCGGAGATTTGATGATCTGGCCAGATTCTTCAACTGTGGATAAAAAGCAGCTCATTCATAACCTCCGTTATTTAAAGCCTGTGTCTTCCTACCGTACCAAATTCGACTACGATAACCTCATGTACATTGTAGCAGGTGAAGTGGTTGCCAGGGTTTCGGGGATTACTTATGAAAATTTTATAGAAACCCGGATCATCAAGCCTTTGGGTATGGCTAAAACAGCAGCTTCATGGTATCGGTTGAAAGATAAATCGAATGTAATCGACGGTCACGCGCCTTATGAAGGCAAGTTGTTACCTGTTGGGTTAAGTTTTGGTGAGATCGCAAACGCAGCAGGCGGGATCTATTCCAGTGTAACAGATATGAGTAAATGGGTGGAGGCGATGATCAATAGCGGTAAATATGGAGAGAAACTTGATCAGAAATTGTTTAGTGAGGCTGTGGCCCGCGAATTATGGACCCCGCAAACCATTATCGCAGGTGGAAATCCGGGAAGTTTTAACAGCTATGGCCTGGGGTGGTTTTTGAGTAATGTGAATGGTAAATTTCAGGCTACACACACTGGTGGCTTGTCTGGAATTGTAACCCAGGTCACGATTTTGCCAGAATTGAAATTAGGCATCATTGTTTTAACTAATCAACAATCCGGAGCAGCTTTTAATGCAATTACCAATTCCATTAAAGATGGTTACCTGGGTATAAAAGGCCGGGATAGAATTAAATCTTCTAATGATGGTCGCCTTGCTGATGAAAAAGAGGCTAAGGAAATAGTGACGAAGGTTTGGGCTGATATTGCTGCCCAGCAAAAGGCCGCTTCGGCAAAGCCTGATGTTAAAAATTATTATGGAACTTATCATGACGCCTGGTTTGGCGATGTAACCATCAGAGATGTAAATGGTAAAATGCATTTTCAGGCTAAAAATGCGCCTAAACTTCGTGGCGATATGACTTATTATAAAGGAAATACCTTTATCGTGAAATGGTATGATAGAAGTTTGGATGCCGATGCATTTGTAAATTTTGGCCTGGATAATCATGCTGCTCCGAATGGATTTAAAATAGAAGCCATCTCTCCATTAACAGATTTTAGTTTCGATTTTCAGGATTTGGAATTCAAGAAAAACAATTAATACCTAACCAAAATAAACCTATGAAAACCCTGTTCAAAACTGCAACTTTAATTGGCTTTTGCCTGATTATATTCACATCAATGACGTTTAAACCAAAACGAATTATCTTTTTTGGTGATTCGATTACCCAAATGGGCGTATCTAAAAACGGTTATATCAACCTGATTAAAAAGTCGCTTGATTCTACTAAGTATGAAATAATCGGAGCTGGAATTGGCGGAAACAAAATTTATGACCTATACCTGCGTTTAGAAGATGATGTTTTAAACAAGAAACCAGATTTAGTAGTCATCTACGTTGGGATTAATGATGTTTGGCATAAACAAACTTCCCACACCGGCACTGATTATGATAAGTACTTCAAGTTTTATCAGGCATTAATAAAAAAAATTCAGGGCACTGGCAGTAAAGTGGTGCTTTGCACACCTTCAGTAATAGGCGAGAAAAGAGATGGTACCAATGAAATGGATGCCGACCTAAATAAATACGCGGCAGGAATAAGGGAGTTAGCTGCAAAGAATAATCTTCCGCTTTGTGATTTAAGAAAAGCTTTCGGTGAATACGAGGCTAAAAACAATCCGGAGGATAAAGAAAAAGGTGTTTTAACGAACGATCGTGTTCACCTGAATGATTTAGGGAATAAGTTGGTTGCAGATCAGCTATTGCCTTTGATTAAATAAGTTAAAAGTTGTAGGTTATAAGTTATAGGTCTGGATGCAGAGGGTTTACGAAACTCATGTCATAACCCTTGCCTTGATTAAATAAGTTAAAAGTTGTAGGTTATAAGTTATAGGTCTGGATGCTGAGGGTCTAATGAAATTCATCTTATAACCCTAGCTTTAGTGAAAATAAGTTAAAAGTTATAGGTTATAAGTTAAAGGTCTGGATGCAGAGGGTTTACGAAGCCCATGTCATAACCCTTGCCTTGATGAAATAAGTTAAAAGTTGTAGGTTATAAGTTATAGGTCGGTAGGCTTATTACTTATAACTTAAAACGTACCACCAAAATGATAAACCGCGAAACGATAGATAAGATAATGGATACCGCCCGGATAGAGGAGGTAGTAGGGGATTTTGTGCACTTAAAAAAACGCGGAACCAGTTTAATTGGAAATTGCCCTTTTCACGGAGAAAAAACGCCGTCGTTTCACGTATCGGTAACCAAAGGCATCTACAAATGCTTTGGCTGTGGAAAAGGCGGCGATTCCGTGCGTTTCATTATGGATCATGAAAAGTATTCGTATCCGGAAGCGCTTAAGTTTTTAGCCAATAAATACAATATAGAAGTAGAGGAGGCCGAAATTTCTCCAGAAGCTGCAGAAGCCCAAAGTGCGAAAGAAAGTCTCTACATCGTATCTCAATATGCTGCTGCCTTCTTTGTTAATCAGCTTTGGGAAACGGATGAAGGTAAAGGAATTGGTTTAAGCTACTTTAAAGAGCGGGGTTTTAGAGAAGACATCCTTAAGAAATTTGAAGTAGGTTATTCACCCGATGTTTGGGATGCGCTGACTCAAAATGCTACAAATGCGGGTCATAAATTAGAATTTTTAGAGTCGACGGGTTTATCCATTAAAAATGATAACGGAAAAATTTATGATCGTTTTCGCGGTCGCGTAATGTTTCCGATTCATAACTTTACCGGACGAGTTATTGGTTTTGGTGGTAGAACACTTAAGACAGATAAGAATGTTCCGAAATATGTAAATTCGCCGGAAAGTGAGATTTACCATAAATCTAATGTGCTCTATGGCTTATTCCACGCAAAGAAAGCCGTTCGCGATTTAGACAACTGTTACCTTGCCGAAGGTTATGCAGATGTATTGTCAGTACATCAGGCCGGAATAGAAAATGTGGTGGCCTCTTCAGGAACTTCCTTAACCGTAGAGCAAATCAAATTAATCGGTCGTTTTACGCAGAACATTACCATTTTATTTGATGGAGATGCCGCCGGGATCAAAGCTTCGCTTCGTGGATTGGATATGATTTTGGAAGAGGGATTGAACGTTAAAATCGTTTCTTTCCCTGATGGGCATGATCCTGATTCTTACATGCATCACGTAGGTGCAGGCGCCTTCAAAACTTATCTCGAAAACAACCGGAAAGATTTCATTCTTTACAAGGCGAATGTGTTGCTAAAAGATGCAGGCGATGACCCAATCAAAAGAGCAGGGATTATCCGGGATATTGTAGAAAGTATCGCCAAAATCCCTGACCAGATTAAAGCTTCTGTCTTCATCCGGGAGAGCAGTAGTTTATTGGAGATTGAAGAAAGTGTACTGCTTTCTGAATTGAATAAAATCCGTTCAGGTAAGGTTAAAAAAAATTTTGAAAGTAACCAGCGGGCAAGTGCTCAAAGTAATCAGCCAAATTCTTATGGTTCAGGTGCGCCAGAACCATTAGGGCCGCCAGATGATTTATGGGACGATAACGCAGGGCCATCAGGTTATGGCGAGCCGAAAGTAGATACCGATGAGATCCAGGAAAAAGAAATTGTGAGGTTATTACTAACTTATGGGCATGAATTTGTAAACTGGGATAATATAGATGATATGTACATCGGTTCTTTTGTGATGCAAAACCTGGCTGATGTTGAATTTGAAAATCAACTTTGCAAAAGCATTATCGATTACTACAAAACTGAAATTGATAATGGCAGATTACCAACTGCCAATCATTTTATCAAGCATGAAGATCGTAATATTGCCGATTTGGCCATTACGCTATCCACATCTGAATATGCATTAAGTGAAAATTGGCTCAATAAACACCTGATTTATGTTAAAGATGAGTCTATGAATCTGAAGGCCACCATTCTTGGCGGAATTTTCCATTTGAAAAAACGGAAAGTCGATCGTATTTTGTCTAATTTGCTAAAAGAAATTAAGGATGAAAAAGATGCTGATAACCAGATAATCCTGATGCAAAGGTATAGTGTAATTAAAGGCGTGGAAAGAGAAATTAATAAGTTTCTAGGCTCTGTTATTGTAAAATAAGTTAAAGGTTGCAGGTTATAAGTATATGTCTGTGCATTCATTCAAAGCGAGATCTGTTATATAAAGACTGATCATATTTTATGTATTTGCCCCGCAACATTTAACTTGCAACCAGCACACAATCAACTAGAATCATTAAAGGCATTTTGCCTCATAACATTAACTTGCAACCCATAACACCACAATATTCACTCATTCAATAATTTCTCTTATGGCGCTTCACAACGACTTAGGCAAACAAGGGGAAGTAATAGCTAAGGAATACCTGGAAGCCAAGGGTTATGAAATTTTGGATGAAAACTGGACACACGGCAAGGCCGAGCTGGATTTAATCGCTTATAAAGACAGGATCATGGTTTTTGTGGAAGTCAAAGCGAGGACTTCTATTGCTTTGGGCGAACCTGAAGATTTTGTAGATATAGCCAAACAAAAGCAGATGGAACTGGCCTCTGCTGAATATATCGAAATAATGAATCATCAAAATGATATTCGTTTTGACATAATTGCAATTACCTTTACAAAAAATAGTTATACATTAAATCATATTGAAGATGCTTTTTGGCCTGAAGACTAAACAAATCAGAATCCGCTTAATTTTCGGAATTACACTTGCCTTTTTAGGCGCCTGTAAAAACGACGCTCCAAAAACTTACCGTTCTTTTGTTTCACCGATGATGGGACTTAACGTCGCATCTGGAAAAGAATTTGATGTGAAAGTACTTTTTGGAAATGAAAGTAAAGTAGATTCAGTCGTGTACCTGATCGACAGCACCCGCACAGATACGAAAACAGATACTTCTGCAATCAAAATAAAAACCGAAGGGCTGAAGTTGGGTAACCACATCATTACTGCGAAAATATATGGAGATGGAAAATCAGAAGATTTAACATCCAATGTAAATGTGCTGGCTGCCCAGGCGCCTGTTCAATACACCTACAAAGTAATAAAAACCCTTCCTCACGATACCTCTTCTTATGTAGAAGGCCTGGAGTTTCACGACGGTTATTTCTACGAAAGTGCCGGCGACTATGGTCACTCGAGTTTGCGTAAGGTGGAACCATCAACAGGTAAAGTGGTGTTGAAAGCCGACCTGGATAAACAGTATTTTGGAGAAGGAATGACAGTAGTTGGCGATAAAATTGTTCAGTTAACTTACAGGGAAAAAACAGGCTTTGTGTATGATAAGAATACCTTTAAGAAACTATCAGAATTTACCTATACAGGAGGTACTCAAGAGGGTTGGGGATTGAATTTCGATGGAGAGAAAATCCTGAAGACAGATGGTTCCAGTACGATATTCTTTCTGGATAAAAATACTTATAAACCAACTGGCGAAATTGAAGTTTTTGACAATAAAGGGGCTATTCAGCAATTAAATGAACTGGAGTTTATCGACGGGAAAATTTATGCGAACGTTTACACTACTAATAATATTTTAATCATCAATCCCGAAACCGGTGCTGTTGAAGGTAAAATCAATTTAGCGGGTTTACTTCCTGCAGATTATTTCAAAACAGACGATGCCAGGGCGAATAATGTGCTAAATGGCATTGCTTACGATAAGGCTTCCAAAAGACTATTTGTCACCGGCAAAAAATGGCCACATATCTTTGAAATCAAAATCTTAAAGCAATAGCAGCAAAAAGGATTTTACTATAACGATAAAAGCCAGATTTTTAATCTGGCTTTTATCGTTATTGATCTTTTTTCTTTGATTCGCTTAAATAACCATTAAAAGTAATGGGTTGCTTATTATAGCCACTGGCAACAAGGGTAGCATAACCATTTGGCGTAACACTAAGGGAAAGCCTGAAATTCTCTCTCTTTAAATCTTTTGTATTGATTTGAATGGTGTAGTTGCCTTTCTTATTTTTGGTTTCGTTGTAACTGAAATCCTTCGAGGTAAACTTAATACCACCTTCGTTTGGATTTAGCGGCGGACTAAAAGAACGTCCATAATAAGGGAGATAGGCCACCACACTATCTTTGGTTACCTTAAAATCATATTGGCTTCCGGTTAAGTTGATCATTCCCCCACCTTGAGATCCAGGCATGCGTGACAGAATTTGCGAAACGTCCATGTTTGACATCGGTATCGCTGAGTTGGCAACAAAAGTGTAGTCCTTTTCCCCAATAATCTTGATCGTGGTAACCTTATTTGTCTGAGCAGCAAGTTGCATCGTGATGGCCATCAAAGCCATGCTCAAAACCAGTTTTAAATGTTTCATGATGTTGTGTTTTAATACTATAACAATTTAAAGATGTATGGGTTTAACCATTTTGTAATCGGGAAATAACACTGCACAAGAATTGGCAATTAAGAGTGCACAGAAAACGGCAACAAGAGTACACAGTTTTACAAAGCTAAACTTCTGATTCTAACTTGCAAATATTGTTTTCCTATTTT